>ENA-OUPA01000009-OUPA01000009.1-human-gut-metagenome-genome-assembly--contig:-NODE-9-length-169562-cov-75.2139_pt1 | contig 169562 bp, 129 predicted proteins | sample MGYA00237939_ERZ548770 | MGnify/ENA primary metagenome ERZ548770 (study PRJEB26490, sample SAMN05356877) | human gut metagenome | biome: terrestrial biome; feature: human-associated habitat; material...
GGATTTGCAGCGACGGACCTCAGGACGCCCTTACACCACGTCTGCGCGCGCGACCATAGGCGTCCAAGTTTCCACGCTCGCGCGGCGGTCACGCGGGGCCTTTGCCCAATCCGCCAGCATCGTCTTCAGTTCGCCGCAGAGCCGCGGCCCCATATGGGTATACTCTCGGGGATTCGACTCGATTCGCCCCCGCTGGGGCGTCAAAGGAGACTGCATATGTCCACCACCTCAACCGACCCGCGCGCCGCTGCTGCCGCACTGCTGGTGCCCGGTACCATCTGTCACGGTTTTGCCGTCGAGCGCTGCGAGACCGTGCCCGAGCTCGACTCGGACGCTTACGTGCTGCGCCACACCGCCTCGGGCGCTCGCCTGCTGTACCTGGCGTGCGACGACGAAAACAAGGCCTTCGCCATTGGCTTTAAGACGCCGCCGGCCGATTCCACCGGCGTGTTCCATATTCTTGAGCACTCGGTGCTGTGCGGATCGGCCAAGTTTCCCGTCAAGGAGCCATTTGTCGACCTGATCAAGAGCTCCATGCAGACGTTCCTCAACGCCATGACCTACCCCGACAAAACCATCTACCCCGTTGCCACCACCAACGAGCAGGACCTGTACAACCTGATGGACGTGTACCTGGACGCGGTGTTCAACCCGGCCATCTACACCAAGCCGACTATTTTTGAGCAGGAGGGCTGGCACTACGAACTGGACCTGCCGGAGGGCGCCGAGGGCGAGGTCGACGGCAGCTCCGCGAGCCTGCGCGAGGGCACGCTGCGCTATAACGGTGTGGTGTTCAACGAAATGAAGGGCGCGCTGTCCGACCCCATGAGCGTGCTGGACGATGCTGTTAACGCCGCGCTCTATCCCGACACCGCCTATGCGCACGAGAGCGGCGGCGACCCGCGCGCGATTCCCACGCTCACCTACGAGCAGTTCCTGGACACGCACGCGCGCCACTACAATCCTTCCAACTCTTATATAACGCTCTACGGCGACCTGGACGTGGACCGAGCACTGGCCTTTTTGGACGAGCGCTATCTGTCGCAGCCGAGTGCCGCGAGCCGCCGCATGGACACTGCCGTTGCCGCCGGCGAGGACCCGTCCGCACTGGCGCCCAATCCGCTGGGCGTGCAAGCGCCCGTGACCTGTGAGTATAAGCGCATCGAGATGGCAACCACGCCCGAGAACGCCCTGGTTGGCCTGGGCCTGGTGCTGGGCAGCGCGCTCGACCGCAAGCGCACGATCGCGGCGGATATCCTGTTCGAGGCGCTGCTGGGCTCCAACGAAGCGCCGGTTAAGAAGGCAATTCTGGCCGCCGGCCTGGGCGGCAACGTGGTGAGCTATACCGCGGCCGAGAGCCTGCAGCCCTACGAGCTCATCATGCTGCAAAACGCGCAGCCCGACGTGGCGCGCGAGCTGCGTCGCGTATTCCAGGACGCCTGCCGCGACCTGTGCGAGCACGGCGTTCCGCGCGAGCGCCTGGAAGCCATCATCAGCAGCAACGAATACGACCTGCGCCAGCGCGACTACGGTATCGCCGACGGCGTGGCCATTGCGTGCGACGCGCTGAGTACCTGGCTCTACGATGACGACGCCGCGACGCTGGCGCTCAAGTATGGCCCGGTGTACGAGGAACTGCGCGGCGAGCTGGACGGCAGCTATTTTGAGGACCTGCTGCGCGAGCTGGTGCTGCAGAACGATCACATGGCCCTGGTCGAGCTGGTGCCGGTGGACGCCGCCGAGGGTTCGGAGGGTGCCGAGGCCGCCGAACTGGCAGCCAAGCGCGATGCCATGACCGATGCCGAGCTGGCCGACGTGGTCGAGCGCACGGCCGCGCTGCGTGCCGCGCAGGAGGCGGAAGACACGCCCGAGGCCAAGGCCACGCTGCCGCGCCTGCGCGTGTCCGACATTGGCGAGGCGCGCCCCGAGCCGCCGCTGATCGTGGACACGACCGCACCCATCCCCTGCCTGCGCCACGGCATCCCCACCAACCGTCTGGCCTACGCCATGCAGTATTTCGACCTGAGCTGCGTCGCGTTTGAGGATCTGCCCTATGCGACACTGCTCTGCCGCCTGTTTAAGCAGCTGCCCACGCGCGAGCACTCGGCCGAAGAACTCGACAACCTGCTCGCTGGCAAGCTCGGCTTTTTGAGCTTTACGACCGAAGTCATGACGCAGCCCGAAGTGGACGGCGTACGCCCCTACCTGCTGGTGAGCGCCGGCGCCCTGTCCGAGAAGATCGATGCGCTGGCGAGCCTGCCGCGCGAGGTATGGTCGAGCACGCTTTTGGCAGATGCCGACGCCGACCGCGTGCGCGACGTGCTCACGCAGATTCGTATTGGGCTTGAGCAGGGCTTTATCAACAACGGCCACTCGGCGGCGCTCGGTCGCGCGATGAGCTACAGCTCGCCTTCGGCCGTGGTGCGTGAGCAGGTCTCGGGCGTAGACTTCTACCTGTTCCTGCGCGATTTGCTCGAGCACTTTGACGAGCGCGTGGACGGGCTGCGTACCAAGCTTGCCGAGCTGGCGGAGCGCATCTTTGTGGCCGATGGCTGCATGGCGAGCTTTACCGGCAGCGACGAGGACTTTGACGCATACTGGGATGCCGCGGGCGACCTGGGGCTGGACGCTGGCGACGGCGCCGATGCCGGCCGCGACGCGCTCGTGGTGCCGGCGCCGTGCGACCGCCACGAGGCTTTCGTGATCCCCAGCGACATCTGCTTTGCCGCGTGTGCGTGCGATCCGCGTCGCTTGGGCATTGACGTGACAGGCGCTTGGGCCGTGGCTGCCAACGCACTCTCCTACGACTACCTGTGGAACGAGATTCGCGTGAAGGGCGGTGCGTACGGCTGCGGATTCCGCGCAGCCGGCGAGCGTCAGGCGGCGTTCTACACCTACCGCGACCCGGCAATCGATCCTTCGATTGAGCGCGTGGAGCGCGCAGGCGAATGGCTCGGCAGCTTTGAGCCCGACGAGGCCGCCTTTGAGGGCTTTATCGTGAGCTGCGTGAGCGGCATGGACGCACCGGTGAAGCCGTACGCGCTCACCAAGCGCCGCAACACGACCTACCTGGCCGGGCTCGATCCGCACGCACGCGAGGAGCGCCGCGCCCAGATGCTCGCCGCAACGCCCGGTGGGCTGCGCTCGCTCGGCACCGATGTGACGCGCATCGCAGCCGCGTCGCCCATCTGCGTCTTTGGCGGCCGCGACGTCATCGCCAAGAGCAGCGCCGGCTTTAACGTCATCGACCTGCTGGCCTAACGCACAGAAAAGGTAGATTTTTGGGACATGCCTAAAAATCTACCTTTTCTTTTTCCGCCGCTTGGGCGGGGCAGCTCAGCCCATCCCACCAGTTTTATCTCGATCTGTAACATCTAGACAGCGATATCGGCTCCAGATGTTACAGATCGAGACGTTCCCGAATGTCACCGGCTCTTTGTCTCGATCTGTAACAGCTAGGCCCATTTATGCCGAGTTACTGTTACAGATCGAGACAAGCCGCCGCAGACACCCGCCCTTCAGCAAAAACCACCGCAAAGGGGACAGGTGTCTTTGTGTTGATTCGAACACTTGTTCTATAGTAGGGGTGCTTGCATCGGACTTAAATTGCAACTAGGATATAGTTGCAGAATGTGAGGCGGGATGACGCGGATCGATAAACTCATCGCCCAACTGCTTAGCTGCCCTTCGACGTATCGGTATACCGATTTTTTAAAAGTCATGGCTTCATATGGCTTTGAAATGGACAACAAAGGCAAGACATCCGGATCGCGCGTTCGCTTCTACAGGCCATCAGATGGCAGGATGTTCGTAATGCACGCGCCTCATCCATCTGACGAATTGACAGCGGGGACCATTCGAAACATCGTTCGATTTCTGCAAGATGTCGGAGGTAGTCATGAGTAACGTTTTGGCATACAAGGGCTATTTCGCCCCAGTCGAGTTCGATGCCGAACAGCATATGCTAACAGGTATGGTCACCGGCATTAGGGACGCAATCGTATTTGAAGGCTCCACGGTTAAAGAAGTGGAGCAATGCTTCCACGACGCCGTCGACGATTACCTTGAGTTTTGCGCCGAGAAGGGCAAGGAACCCGAGCGGGCTTTTAAGGGCTCGTTCAACGTAAGAACGGGCTCCGAGCTCCACAAGCAAGCAGCGCTGGCAGCGGCAAAGAAGGGTGAGTCACTCAATAAGTTTGTGACAGAAGCAATCGCTGCGGCGTTATAGCATTAACGCATAGGCCCAAACAACCACAAAGGGCGCAGTTCACAGGCATATTTGCGGTGACTTTACTGCCCATATCGCGTTTGCCCAGAAAAAACCTGCCAAAATAAACCTGTCCCTTTTTGGAAGGTTTGGGAGATGAGGCTGGGATGGATAAGGCTGAGTTGCGGCGGGCGGTGATTGCTCGGCGCGATGCGATTGATTTGGATGTGCGGGCGGCGAAGTCTGCTGTTGTATGCGCGCGGCTTGTTGAGCTGATGGATCGCTTGGGTGCCGCGGCACCGCACACCGTTGCCGTCTATGCCGCCATGGGTTCCGAGGTCGACCCAGCCGCGTTTGCCGCCGCGGCCGTCGCGCGTGGCTGGCGCGCGGCCTATCCGTGCATGCTCTCGGCAACAGACGCCATGGCTTGTGGCCAGTGCATGTGCATGCGGGCAGTCTCTGCCGGCGATGCGTCCGAGGCCCCGTTTATCGCCCACCCTACGCGGGCCTTCGCAGCCACGGACGTCGACAGCGACCACTTCCCCATCGTGCCCGCCGCCGAGCTCGACATGGTTGTCGTGCCGCTCGTAGCTTTCGACCGCACCGGCGCGCGCCTGGGCTACGGCGGCGGCTGCTACGACCGCTACCTGCCCACGCTCTCGCCCGCATGCCAAATCACCGGCATCGCCTTTGACGAACAGCGCGTCGACCACGTTCCCACCGACGCCCACGATCTGTCGCTGCCCAACATCGTCAGCGCCTAGCCGCCGCTGTATCGCACCCGCAAGATGAGCGTGGAAAATCTCCCACTTTGAGCCCCCTTACGAGCTAAAAACGGGAGATTATCCACGCTCATTCAACAAGCGTCCGAAAATCCACGCTCGTCCGTCCGATTTTCCACGCTTGTGCAGCCAAACGCTCTGCAACTGCCTCAGCACGCACGCGGCACGCCGGCGACCTTGAGCTTGCGATCGAACTTTGTCGGATCCCTTAGATCATCCCAGCACAAGCGCACGATCTTGCAGTTATCAAGCAGCGAAAGCCTCGACTCGCGCTGGCGCTCATCGAACTGCGTCTTCGCGAGCTTGCCCTCCTCCGCTGCCTTCTCGCTTTTAACAAATCCGTCGAACTCCCCGATAATCAGCCGGTCGCCCACGCGCCACAAGTAGTCGACGCGATACGGTCGTCCCGGCTCAACCGGGTCGAACAGCTCAACTTGCAACTCCGGCGTCTGCCAGCCGCGCTCGATCATCAGGGCACGCGCCTTGGACTCGCCGCCGCTTTCCGACAGCCCATCGGCACATCGTGCAACCCTGCGCGCCGTCACAACACCGCGACGATTCAGGCCAAGCTTGTCGACAGTCTCAACGAGATGCTCCTTCGACAAAAGTTGCTCATGGAGCGCCGAATCCGCGATGATCAGTCCCTCGACAAACGATGCATCGACCAAGCAATCCGTAATCGTTTGATCGATATCGGTTACGGCGATATCCATCTGGGTGGCCCGTGTTTGACGAGCATAGCGATGACGAATGACCTGAGAGCCCGGCGTCGTCGATTGGGGCGGCATCGCGGCGATATGGATGTGCGTCAAATTGGCATGCGAAACCGAAAGGCCATAGATAACAGCCGCCGTATAGGAGCAAAATGTCCAGTCGGGGTGCTTTTGCGCAAGCGCCCGCACCCGATGCAGATAACGCTGCCGAAACTTGAGCTCGGACCAGTATTCCGGACGCGCATACAGCCCCGGCATGACCGCTTCGAGACTTCCCGCCTCCGCCCGCCGCTGAATCTGCTTTGCCTCCGCCGCCGTGCGCGCGTACACGCAGCTCATCTGCTGTTCGCATGCTTTAATGTGACTTGCAAGCCTTTGATTCGCCGTCATGTTTCCCATGTCGCCTCCCAAATCTTGGAACGGCGCAAACGTACCAGACGGTTTCATGCGAAGTCTGACCAAATACCGTCCAGGCGCTGACCAAATGCTTGACGGTTTTGGACGTTTTAGGCTGATGTCTTATATCTGCAGGTAGGGCGGTTGTCGAGAGGTCCCTGTCTCCACATTTTGAGGCCTTGGTCCATCGGATTATCAGAAAGAAAAACCCGTCGAGATTCAAGACTACGCCAAATGCGACTTTGCCTCTGCACGCACCGTCGCTTAGCCGAGCCATCGGCATCTACATGCCTAAAAAATGAGCGTGGATAATCTCCCGTTTTGAGCCTAGTTTCAAGCCAAAAGTGGGAGATTATCCACGCTCGATTTGTAAATGTCCGAAAATCCACGCTCGTCCGTCCGGATATCCACGCTCGTCACGCCGCCGGCACAGCAGCAGCCGTAGCCTAGTGCTCCTCGCCGGCGCGAGCTAGGTCGTAGGGCGTGGTCTGGTAGACGTAGTAGTTGAGCCAGTTGGTGTAGAGCAACTGAGCCTGGCTGCGCCAGACGTTGCGCGGCTCGGCAGTGGGGTCGTCACCTGGGAAGTAATGCGCCGGTACCTGGGGGTTGAGCCCGCGCTTCACGTCGCGCTCGTACTCCAGACGCAGCGTGTCGGTATCGTACTCGGGATGGCCAAATACAAAGAAGCGACGGCTGTCGGTCGACTTGACGATGTACAGGCCCACCTCGTCGGACACGGCCACGACCTCAAGCTGCGGCTCGGCCTCCACGTCCTCGCGGCGCACATCGGTGTTGCGCGAATGCACGGCATAGAAACGGTCGTCAAAGCCGCGGACCAGCGGGCTTTGCGGCTTCACCAGATAATGCTCGAACACGCCACTCGCCTTTGCCGGCAGGTCGTGCTTCTGAATACCGTAGTGGTGATACAGGCCCGCCTGCGCGCCCCAACAAATGTGCAGCGTGGAGTGCACGTGCGTGGTAGACCAGTCCATGATCTGGCAGAGTTCGGGCCAGTAGTCGACCTCCTCGAACGGCATCTGCTCCACCGGCGCGCCCGTGATGATCAGGCCGTCGTAGTGGATGTCGCGGATGTCGTCGAACGTGCGGTAAAACGTCTCCAGGTGGCCGGCGCTCACATGCGTGGCCTCGTGCGTCTTGGTGCGCAGCAGGTCCACCTCCACCTGCAGCGGCGTGTTGGAGAGCTTGCGCATGATTTGCGTCTCGGTGGCGATCTTGGTGGGCATGAGGTTGAGGATGAGCACGCGCAGCGGACGGATGTCCTGGTGCAGCGCCCGGTACTCGGTCATGACAAAGATGTTCTCGCTCTCGAGCTGCGCGGCGGCAGGGAGGGCGTCGGGGATGCGAATGGGCATGGATGCTCCTTACGAGTCAGTTGCAGCTATGGTACAACGACCAGCGCCATCCGCGCGAGCACATCGCCCAGCGATACCGTCAGCGGCCCAAATCGCTCCAAAAGTAGAGATTAAGGCATGCCCAAAAATCTATAGCGCTTTAGCCTAGCAAAGTGGCAACAGGACGCTACAATGGTTCGACGCGAAAAACTCGGCCGAAAGGATACATATATGTACCAGACGCGTAAGATCGGTGTGGTCGGCCAGGGCCACGTAGGAGCACATGTCGCCAACAGCCTGCTCATGCAGGGCATTGCCGATGAGCTGTACCTGTGCGATATCAACGAGGCCAAGGTGACGTCCGAGGTCCAGGACCTGCGCGACTCCCTTTCGTTTGTCCCGTACAACACCAAGATCGTCAACTGCTACGACCACTACGAGGAGCTTGCCTGCTGCGACGTCATCGTCAACGCCGCCGGCAAGGTCGCGCTGGCCGCCGGCAACCGCGACGGCGAGCTGTTCTTTACCACCGACGCCGCCCGCACCTTTGCCAAGCGCATCGTCGACGCCGGCTTCGACGGCATCTTTGTGAGCATCTCCAACCCCTGCGACGTCGTGTGCACCGAGCTGTGGCACCTGACCGGCTACGATCCCAAGAAGATCATCGGCTCGGGCTGCGGCCTGGATTCCGCCCGTCTGCGCACCGAGATCTCCAAGAAGGTCGGCGTGAGCCCCAAGTCCATCGACGCCTACATGATCGGCGAACACGGCTTTAGCCAGCTGGCTGCCTTTAAGGCCGCGACCATCGCCGGCAAGAGCCTCAACGAGCTTCAGGCCGAAAACCCCGACAAGTACGCCTTCGACCACATGGAGGTCGAGGAGCTTGCACGCAAGGGCGGCTATGTGACCTACCAGGGCAAGCAGTGCACCGAGTACGCCGTCGCCAACTCCGCCGCGCGCGTCTGCGCTGCCGTGCTGCACAACGAGCACGCCGTGCTTTCGGCCTCTACGCTTATGACCGGCCAGTATGGCGAAGAGGGCATCTTTACCTCCCTGCCGTGCGTGATCGGTGCCGAGGGCGTCGAGGAGGTTTACACACTGGACCTGTCCGAGCACGAGCTCGAGGGCTTCCACAAGAGCTGCCAGCACATTCGCGACAACATCGCCCAGCTCGACTGGTGGGACGCCGAGGCCTACGACGCAAAGTAGGCCGTCAATCGCCGCAATCTCGCGAATCTAAGCGCAATACCAAGCGGGCCGCGCCGGAATACTACCGGCGCGGCCCGCTTTTTTGACTCACGCAGTGCCCTTGCGAATCGAAGGTGAATACTTTTCCGCGAAGTGAACGAGCAAAATCGGACCCCCGAAGCATCGACATTTTTCAGGCGCTGTTTCCTGCGGTTTCGTCGAGTTTTTCCTGCAGTTTTACCGCCAAAAAGTGTGGATGCTTCGGGGGTCCAAAACAGGTCGTTCACTTCGCGGAAAAGTATTCAACTTCGCTTTCGCGCAGACACGAATCCGGCCGCCACAACGCAATACGGGGCCCGCGCGCAGCGCAGACCCCGTCAAAAAAGATAATTCCCGGTACCTAATACTGCTCGATGCCCATGTAGCGACGAACCTCGGGGCTGTGGTCAAACACCTTGCCGCGGGCGGCGCGCAGCTCGCAGCTCATGTTGTAGAAGAAGATCGGCTCCAAGAACGAACGCACGCTGGCGGGCACCTCGCCTACGCCGTACTCGAGTGCATCGAGCACCATGATCGTATCGGTGTGCGTGTTGAGGAACGCAAGAGCGCGCTCCTCCATGGGGCGGCACTCGCCCGATCCGAGCTGCACAAAGTAGAACACGCCGGGCTCGGTGGCCTCAAACGGGCCGTGGAAATACTCGCCGGAGTGGATATAGCAGCAGTGCTGCCACTGCATCTCCATGAGCGAGCAGATGGCCATGGCGTAGGTCTGGCTAAAGTTGGGGCCGGAACCCAGGATGTAGAAGAACTTGTGCTGCTGGCAGAGCTCGGCAAAACGGGCACCTAGCTCGGCGTTGACCTTCTCGCGCGCGGCGGGCAACAGCGCATCCATCTGCTTAAGGCCGGCGTACATGTCGGCGAGTGCCTCGTAACCCTCCTGCTGGTCGAGCAGCTCGGCAGCCATCAGGACGCCGATGCCTTGCGGAACCTCGGCCTGCGGCACGCCTTCGCCCCACGGATAGACCCAGGTGGTCCACTTGCCGTTATCAATCTTGGAGCCCTCGCAGTCGGTCATGGCCACGACCTCGGCGCCGGCTGCCAGCGCCATCTCGCAACCGTCGACGACCTCCTGCGTATTGCCGCTGTGGCTGCAGGCGATGACGAGTGATTTCTCGCCAAGACTCTTGGGAGCCATCAGGCAAAACTCGCGCGCCGTGTAGACCGTCGAGGCAAACGTGGTGGCCTCGCGCTTGAGCAGCTCGTTGGCCGGCATCAGGTCGATCATCGAACCGCCGCAGGCGATCCAAAAGACGTTCTCAATCTTGCCCTTGCGCTCGATAATTTCCTGAACCAGATCGTGTGCGTTCACGGTGATGCTCCTCCTTGTGTGGCGGCTTTGAACGACGGCAGCTCGTACCTGCTGTCATTCTATGTTGTTCTATATATACCACGCAAGCAGCCACGGTGGAAGCCATTGCGACAAATTTGTTCCATGTTGTTCTATCTGTGGACGTTAGATGTCGAACACGTAGCGCGAGCCCACGATCTTTTGGCGTCCGAGCAGCAAGGGCCGCTCGTCCTCATCGGTAAAGTATGCCTCCATATAGAAGAGCGGCTCGCCGACCGGCACCTCCAGCAGCGGGGCCGCCTGAGCATCGGCAAGCGCAATCTCCACGGTGCAGGGGTCGGACTTGAGCGGCGCGCGGCCCGAATGCTCGGCAACGAGCGCAAAGATTGAGTTATCGGTGAGGTCCTCATCGGCCAACGTCTGCAGGTAGGGATGGTCGGCAAGCACAAAGGCGTTGTTCTCGAGCATGACGGGCACGCCATCTGCCGTGCGCACGCGCTCGACCACGATGAGCTCGCAGCCGGGCTCCACGCCAAAAAATGCCGCGTCCTCACGCGTCGCCGCAACCACCGTGCGCGACACCAGGCGCGCTCCGGCCACCATGTCGTTGGCGGCACAACCCTCGGTGAAACTCTGGACGTCGCCCTTCTGGCGAATCTTGCGTTTGAGCTTGGGAGCGCACACAAAGGTGCCCCTCCCCTGCTGGCGGTTGAGGTAGCCCGCGCGCGACAGCTCCTCGATGGCACGGCGCACGGTGATGCGCCCCACGCCGTAAGACTTCGCGAGCTCCATCTCGGAAGGAATGCGCGAGCCGGCCGCGTACACGCCGCGTGCGATCTCGCCCTTTAGGTCGTCCATGACCTGCTGGTATAGCGGCACGGCGGGCACGTCAGTACGGTCGGTCTTGTTATCGGTCGCCATCGTTACGCTCCATCCCGTGCATGCTCGGATTCAAACTCTTCTATCGCCGCCATAAACTGCTCGCCAAAGGCGTCGGCCTTTTTCTCGCCGATGCCGTTGACCTGGATAAGCTCGTCGCGCGTCTGAGGACGTAGACGGCACAGGCCGCGCAGGGCCTTGTCAGAGAAGACCATGTACGGTGCCATCTCCAGCTCGGTCGAGATCTCCTTGCGGAGTGCCCGTAGGCGCTCAAACAGCTCGGCGTCGTCGCCCACGCGCGGTCGCTGATCCAGCTCGGCCTCCTCGCGCAGCAAATCCACCGCACGGCGGGCACGGGCCGAGGCCTTGCGCTTGGACGCGCGACGCTTAACGGTAAAGGCGAACGTCTCGTCCTCGACCTCGCCGGCACGCGGGCCCAGACCCACGACCGGATACTGGCCCTGCGAGGTGGCCAGGTAGCCCCGCCCGCACAGCTGGCCGATGATGTCCTTGATGCGCCCGACCGATTCGCTCGACAGCTCACCGTAGCCGCGATCCTCGTCCAGATGCATCTGGCGAATGCGCTCGGTGTTGCCGCCGTGAAGCACGTCGGCGATCAGCGACTTGCCAAAGCGCATGGGGCGCGTGGCCACATATTGCACGGCGGCGCGGGCCATGTCGGTGACGTCCTCGACCTCGAACTGTGTGAGGCAGTTGCTGCAGTTGCCGCAACCCTCGGCGTCATCCGTGGCGGTGGCGCCCGCACCAGCCGCGGCAGCATGCTCGGCCGCGGCCTCGTCGCCAAAGTAGCGCAGCATGTATTCGCGCAGACAGCCGGTGGTATTGCAGTAGCCCTCCATCTGGCTGAGCAGGCGATAGCGGTTCTGGAGCGCCCATGCGCGCTGCTCGTCGTCGAGCGCCTCGTCGGCAGCATCGCCGCGGTCGATCAAAAAGCGGCGCATGCGAAAATCGTTGCCGTTCCACAGCAAGTGGCAGCTGGCCGGGTCGCCGTCGCGGCCGGCGCGGCCTGCCTCCTGGTAGTAGGCCTCGATGCTCTCGGGCACGTTGTTGTGAATCACGTAGCGCACGTTGGGCTTGTCGATGCCCATGCCAAAGGCGTTGGTGGCGACCATCACCTGGATATCGTCGTCGATAAAGGCACGCTGGCTCTGGCGGCGGGCGTCGTTGCCCATGCCGGCATGGTAGCGCCCCACACGAATGCCGCTGGGGCCCAGTGCCTCGGCAAGCTCCGCGGCCAGCGCATCGACCGTCTTGCGAGTCGAGCAATACACGATGCCGCTCTCGCTCGAATGCGCGATCACATAGTCGCGCACCCACGCGGCCTTGGCCTTGTCGCCCATCTCCTCGCAGCCAAAGTAGAGGTTCTTGCGATCGAAGCCCGTCACCACGGTCGCGGGGTTTTGCAGTCCGAGCATCTGCTGAATGTCCGCGCGCACGCGCTCAGTCGCCGTGGCGGTAAAGGCCGCCACGATGGGGCGCTGCGGCAGCGAATCGATGAACTCGCGAATCTGCAGGTAGGCGGGGCGGAAATCCTGCCCCCACTGGCTCACGCAGTGGGCCTCGTCAATAGCTACGAGTGGCACGCCAATGCCGCCTTCGGCCGCAACTTCCTGCGCAAAGGCCAGAAAGCGCGGCTCGAGCAGGCGCTCGGGCGCCACGTACATAAGCTGGTAGCGGCCCTCGCGCGCCCGCTTGAGCACGGTGTTTTGCTGGGCCGGAGTAAGACTGGAGTTGAGATAGCTGGGTCGCGCACCCGCCGCGAGCAACGCGCGGGTCTGGTCCTCCATAAGCGACAGCAGCGGACTCACCACAAAGGTGATGCCGGGCAGCATGAGCGCGGGCACCTGGTAGCAAATGGACTTGCCGGCGCCCGTGGGCATAACGCCCAGCGCATCGCGACCGGCAAGGATCGCATCGACCATGCGGTCCTGTCCCGGGCGAAACGAGGTGTAGCCAAAATAGGCGCCGAGCGTGTCGAGCGCCATCTGCTGCATGCTATCGGTCATGGTTTCCTAACGTTCAAGTCATCTGCCGCCGATTATACGCCGCCACGCGGACCGGTGCCGCGCCGCTGCCGGCCACGGGCGATGCAATCCGAAGGGAACGAGCGCGGATTTTTGGACACTTTCCGGATGAGCGTGGATAATCTCCCACTTTGAGCACGCCGTTGAGCCAAAAACGGGAGATTATCCACGCTCATTCTACGGGTAGTCATTGGGGACACACCTGAATGACCAGTCGTTTAAGAACGTTCCCAACGGCTAAGGAGTGTCCCCAGTGCCGGCCCGGCAACGTCGATGTTTTATCTCTTGACAAGCACGGAAACGTCGCTGGTTGAGCATAAGTCAGCGAAAACGCCCCTAAGCGAGCAAGGTGACGTGAAAGAGGAGGGAAGCGTACTTCGTTGAACGTCAGATTGCCGCTTAGGGGCGTTTGCAGCGTCGAGCCGTTACGGCGTTTGGTAAAACGCCGTAACCAAAGGCGCAACTAGAGCTACATGACCATGACGTAGCGCGATCCCACGTAGTACTGCTTACCCATCAGGACCGGCTCATCGTTGGGACCGGTAAAGCCGGCGCGCAGGTTGAGCAGCGGATCATGCGGGGCAATGCCCAGCTCGGCCGCCTGCTCGGCATTAGCTCGAACGGCCTCGACCGTACGGTAGCCAACCGAGACAATCGGGATTCCGCCAACACGCTCGACCTCGGCAAAAATCGACTTGTCCTCAAGATCGGCCGTCAACAGCTCACGGTAGGCATCAAACGGCACAAAGATGTTCTCCTCAAAGATGGGCTCGCCGTCGGCCGTACGCACGCGCTTGATATGCAGCAGCAGCGCATCCTTCTGCAGGCCAAAGAACTCCATCTCGTTTTGGCGCGCCGGAACGATCTGGCGATCGATCACATGCGCACCGGCCTTCATGCCGTTGTTGGCACACAGCGCGGTAAACGTCTGCAGCGTCGAGGCGTGAAACTGGCGATTGATGTGCGGCGTGGAAACAAAGGTGCCGCGGCCCTGCTGCTTAACCAGGTAGCCATCGGAGCACAACTCCTCGACGGCGCGGCGCACCGTAATTCGGCTCACGTCGTACTGCTCGGCTAGCTCAAGCTCGGACGGAATACGCTCCTTGGGTGCATAAACACCTTTCTCGATCGCATCTTTGATTTCGTCATAAATCTGCTGGTAAAGCGGTGCATTTTTGGGTGCAGGCATATCTGATCACTCTTATCGAAATATCGAAATAACTAATACGTATATAACGTCTAGTTTCATATTATCTCATATTGATAAAACGATACACCATCCCTACCAAAAAGCGACAGCTTCATTTTGGTAGGTTTTATCTGGGCAAACGAAAGTCCCTCGAAAGCAACGGGGCTTTCGAGGGGCTCATGCGGAAGGGTTGCGCCGGGCCGGCAAAATGCCAATACCCTACTTGCCGTCGTCCTGCTGCAGGCTGTCCTGCTCGCTGAGGCGCGCCTGCCTGCTGGCCATGCGCGCGGGCTTGTCGGGATCGGGTACGGCCATGGGCATGGGCTCGTCGACATGACCGCCCCACCAGCCGCCCACAAAGTTGAGCGTGTGGAACACGTTGATCACGGCACCGGGATCAATGTCGCACACCAGCTTGATAATGTCCTGGCTCTCGTAGGTCGAGACAACGGCGTGCAGCAGGTACATCTTTTCGCGGCTGTATCCGCCGATGACCTCGGCACAGCTAATGCCGTGCTGAAAATGGTCAACATAGGCGGTCATGACCTCGTCTGCCTTGCGCGTCGTGATCTGCAGCGTCACGCGGTCGTAGCGACGATAGAAACTGTCGATGGTCTTGGTCGAAATAAACTGGAACACGATGGAGTACGCCGCATTGTCCCAGCCAAACATAAAGCCAAAGATCGCCAGGATAAAGCAGTTGAAACCAAAGATGACACCCCAGATAGTCTTGCCCGTGTGGTTGGAGACCCACAGCGCGATAAAGTCGGTGCCGCCGGTGGATGCGCCGGACTTTAGCGCGATGGCAGCGCCCAGACCCGAGACCACGCCGCCAAAAATGATGAGCATGATCTTGTCGCCCAAAAACGGGGAAAAGTGAAAGATGTTGAGGAACAGCGACGAGAGCACGACCTGCATCATCGAGAAGATGACGAAGCGCTTGCTAATGCCGCTCCAGCATAGGAGCGCCACAGGGATGTTGAGCGCGAGCATACCGAGCGAGATGTCGATGTGAACGCCGCCCAGCGAGGTAACGCGATCGAGCAGGACCGCGACGCCGGTAAGACCGCTCGGAAGCAGGTCGGCGGGCCGAATGAACGCCTGAATCAGGAATGTCTGGAGAACGGCGGAAATGGTGACTGCCACAGCGGTGATGGCGCGGCGGACGATAGTGAGGCGGCCGAGCACGAGCACGCGGTCCGTGAGCTGATCGATGGCGTTCGCCACGTAGGCTCCTTTCGAAGGTAGATATAGTTATGGGGCATGTCGGCGATTGTAGCATGGAGTGTGCAAGGGCGCTTCAATTCACCCTCTCTCGACAACCATCAGAAGGACCGTGAGGCCACTCAAAAGAAAAACGCTGTGAAGAGAGCGATCCCTTCACGGCGAATTCGGCGTTTGCCCAGATAAAACCTGGCAAAATAAACCTGTCCCTAAATGGCAGGTAGGATGTCGGTCAGGTTGTCGATGACAACGTCGGCGGCGGACTGGTCCAGGTTGACGCCCTCGTGCGGACGCAGCGCCAGGACGCGGGCGCCGGAGCGCTTGCCGGCCTCGATGCCCAAAGGCGAGTCCTCGATAACCAGGCACTCGGAAGGCTCAACCCCCAGTGCTTCCATGGCACGCAGGTAGATCTCGGAGTCGGGCTTAAACGCACTGCACTCGTGACCGCTGATGGTGTAGTCCAGCACGTCGGCGATACCAGCAATCTCCACCAGCTCGTCAATGAGCTCGCGATAGGACGAGCTCGCGATGGCACACTTCACGCCGCGCTTGTGCAGCTCACGCATCACCGGCTCCGTCTGCTCGTTGAGTAGCTCGGCATACGGAACGGGATGAGCGGGGCAATATCTTTTTTTATATTCCGTGAGCAATTCCTCGCGTAACGTGAGATTGCCAGGAACTAGAGCTTCCCAGATTGCCGGTTCATTAGACCCCGAAAGATCTGGAATTCTATCGTACGTAATGCCATGCTCCTCCATAAACGCCACGCGACGACGGTTGTAGAACCACTCGGTATCGACCAGCACGCCATCCATATCAAACAGCACTGCCTTGATCATACGCATCTCCTCCCACCTGCCAAAAAGGGACAGGTTTATTTTGGTAGGTTTTATCTGGGGTTTTGCAGCGCAACGGGCACGTCCTCCCCAAAGCAAAAAGGGGACAGGGCGCAAACCCCATCCCCTCTCAATCAACCAGTAAGGTCTACCTACTTGCGATTAGTAGCTGAGCTTCCACATGTAGCGACGCATGGTCAGCGGGTGCTGACGGGCCTCGGCGATCTGGTTGCCGTACTCACGCATAACGGCGAGGTGCAGCAGCGGGTTGAAGTAGGTGAGGACGCTCGCCGGCACGGCGTCGGCCAGGCCGTAGTCCTTGGAGTCGATCAGAGCGACCTTGGCACCCATACGCTGCAGGAAGGTGAGGGCGCGAGCGTCCATCGGACGGGTAGCACCGTCGGACATGAGGAAGACGTAGGGCTTACCCTCGGTGGAAACCTCGAACGGGCCGTGGAAGTACTCGCCGGTGTTGTAGGAGGCGGCATCGATCCACTGCATCTCGGTGAACAGGAAGGCGGCGTTAGAGTAAGCCATCTTCTCGGAGGCACCGGAGGCCATGAAGTAGATCATCTTGTCGTCCTTGAAGTCCTGAGCGAACTGCTTGGCCAGGCCCTTGGCGGACTGAGCAGCGTTCTCGATCAGCTCGAAGATGTTGTTGAGGCCGGTGATCATGTCCTCGTAGTGATCATAGCCCTCGGTCTGCTGAAGGATCTCGAGAGCAAGAGCGATGGCGTAAGCGGGCTTCTCGGCCTTGGCAGCATAGTTGGCATGGAAGCCGTGAACGATGACGTGGTCGGCGTCGACGGTCAGAGCGGAGCCAGCCTTGTTGGTGAGGGAGACGACCGGGCAGTTGTGCTTCTTGGCGGTCTTGTTGGCCTCGACGGTCTCGGGGGTGGAGCCACCGAGGGAGCAGGTGATCACGAAGGTGTGCTCGTTGACCCAGGAAGGCGTGTCGTAGTTGAACTCGTTAGCGGTGAAAATCTGAACGTTCAGCTTGTCCGTGTTGTTGGCCAGGAAGTACTTGGCGGGGTAAAGGTCGGACATGGAAGCACCGCAGCCGACGAAGGCGACGCTGTGGATCTCGTGGTTGGACAGGACGTCAGCGACGATCTGCTTAGGGAGGTTAAGGTCGATCTCGTACATCTGACACATTCCTTTCGATTTTTGCGGCGCCACTTTGCCGGACGCACGCAGGGTTACCGTGATTTGGACCGAGTCGTCGGCCCGTTAAGAATGCGACAAAGGGACTGTCCCATTGTCACGTATAGGGATGGGAACCTGCCTGGGGTATGGGATGCCAGGCAGGCCCCCGGGGGAAAGCGATTAGACGCTCGATCGCGACTAGGCCAGGATGCCGGCCGCGAAGAGGGCGATGCCGCCCACGATGGCGGTCACGAATTTATCCATCATTCGCGTCGGGCGTTGCGCTACTCAGCAACCACTAGACAGACGTAATTGGATCCTTCGGGAATGACGGAGTCTGCTGGCTGTAGAGCTTAATCCCCATCCCAAGCAGCTCGCGCGTATCGTTGATTTCCGAATCGTCCAGGAAAACGCTTTGGTCAATCTGCTTCGAACCTTCTTTGTTAAAGGTCGCGCCGTACTGCACTTCAGTAATTGCACCAGTCGCACTGCAAACATCAACTAAGGCCCTAGTTGTACCGAATACCATCATGATGTTTTCTTTTAGCTCAAGAATCTTAGGCATCTTTGCAATGGTTTTTTCCGTTGTAAAGATATTGAGCCTGATTCCCGCAGGTTTTGCCAACTTTAATGCAGCAGACCTCATCTCGTCATTGGCCGCAGCGTCGTCAACGACAATAATTCGTTGTGCGCTGATTTGATTTACCCATGCTGCTAGAACCTGTCCATGAACCAAGCGGTAATCCAAACGAACAAGCTTAATCATAGGTCGTCCTCCTCATCTTCCTGTACCTTCTGAGCCAAAAGGGCAGCTACATCCTGAATACCCGCCCTGCTCTGAGCAATTATTTCATCAAGCCGCGATTGCGGAAGCGGATCGCTCGACAATGCTATCTCGAGAATCAGAGGGAAGTTCATCCCGGCGATCACACTTACTGAAGCCCTCTTTGACAAGACAGATACCATTGAGTTATTTACGCTGCTGCCCATCATATCCGTCAAAATGTAAACCTTATCGGACGCATCAAAGGAATCGATTAAGGCAATTGTGCGCTCGTCAATTTGGTCCTTATCGTCTCTTTTCAATGAAATGACATGGACACGTGATACATCTCCGATAATCATTTCAAGTGTATCGCGGGCTCCAGCGGCAAGCCCACCATGCGATGCAAGAATTATCTGATTCATCATTACCTCCTATCGGTTGTCTACATCATAGACGTTATATACGTGTATGTCCAGATAATATATTTCTTTCCGTTTGCCGGCTATTTGCTACCGTTCACGGCGAACAGACAAGCAAACTGGCATGAGGCACTTCCTTGGCTATAATTATATATAACGTCTGTGACGTTTCATACCATTTTATCTGAAAGGAGACCTGATGACCGGACGACGCATCGAACTTGCCACCATGAACCATCATTACATGTTTTATGACTTGGACGTTTTTTTTGAAAACGCATCCAAGCTGGGTTATCCGTGCGTTGAGCTGTGGACATCCCCGCAGCATTTTTTTATGGATTACCAGCAAAACGATCCAACGGAACGCGTTTTAGCATTAATGGATAAATTCGGTGTACGTGTTCACGGCATCTGCCCCGAACAATGCAACCCCAAGCCGCACAATATGGCCGCAAAGGATGAGTCAATTCAAAATCGCACCCTTGCATACTTTACCCGTGCGATCGATGTTGCAAAAACGCTTGGAGCAAGCCAGGTATTAGTTACCAGTGGTTGGGCATACTACGATGAACCGGTAGAACAAGCACGAGAGCGAAGTGCATCTATGCTCAAGAAAGTTGCGCACTATGCAGAGTCGCAAGGCATAAATCTTGCCATTGAAGCACTTCGAGCACCGGAATCGCGAATTGCCAATACTGTTAAGGACCTCGAGTTGTTACTTGAGATGGTTGATGAAACGGCCCTTAAGGTATGCCTCGATATCGGTGCAATGGTCAGCGCCGGAGATACCATACAGGGATATTTCGACGCATTTGGCGCTAATTTGATTCATTCGCATTATGTTGACACAGGAGAACGTTCGCTTCATCTCGCACTCGGTGATGGCAATCGAAATATCGCGGAAGATATTATGACCTTTGAGCGCAACGGCTACACAGGAGTTCTAAGCGTTGAATGCACGGATTCAGAAACACTCACGGATCCAATGGCAGCAGACGCGCGCTCGATGTCTGCCTATTTAGAGGCCTACCGCAGCATTGAGGGCATAGGGTCGGCTGGCTCACGATAATTTGATGACAAGCAGCTTTGAAAATGGGCGTCAGCGTCAGCTGATGCCCATTTTCTTTGAAAAGACGTTGCCGTTCTAGCAGACCTCAAAGAGGCATGAAAGGAGGAGTTAACGTAACAGATGGAGACTAGCCAGAGCAGGTTTGTTACCGAAATGGTTGGAGCAACGCCCGATTCGAAGCAAGTCAATCCGGCATCCAAGCGCCTGGAATACGGCTAATAGTTCATGCAGACTCAACCCTATTTGCCGGCTTTGGATAGAGATCCGACCGTCTTCCCGATTTCAACCACCATCCGCACCCCTCCATCACCTCGAGCACGCCCCAGTCGCTGCAACGCAAGGCCCACAAAGATTAGTCAATCGCGTTCCGCAACGACCAGCGTACTCGCTTCAGCCCAAAAGCCTCCCATGCCTTAGTCCGTTACCCAATATGGGAATCCCTCGCCTCCGCATCGCTTGGCAATCCAATGGCAACGAAAACAAGTATCGAACCGTTTAACGGCAACTGGGATGTACTATAGGCCGTGGAACAAGGGCTAAAAATTCGCTCAGACACCTCGTCGCACCCAAACGCCACACCTCAGCACCGCTGACAGCAGTCTTCTAACATTTTAATAAGGCAAATGCCTCGACAATCTCGCGCAAACCAATCTACCCTATATTTGCTCGCGGACAGTTCTAAACACCCGCGCAGGAACAATCGCAGACACAAGGGGCAAACATGCCCGGAGCCCGCATGTACCCCCCCCCATATTCACATCTCTGCATCCACCTCTTCTAAAAAGGGTGAGCGATCCCGTAAACGGCCTGCATGGGCACCTCTTCCGAAAGGGTTTAACGGTTCTGGAAAAGATCATCGACCCGCGGGAACGATAGGCAACCGGACACATATTCTGTCCGAATGGTTAAAAACCACTCGGAATTTAAACGGCTGAAAAAGGGGCATCGACCTGCATCGATGCCCCCAATGCGGACACACATTTTGTCCTATAAGCCTGTCATCACGCCATTGAAAACGACTTTCTATAAACAGTACCAACAAGGCATCAATCCAGAATCACTTTAGACGAAATTAGGGGCACCGACACGGTCGATGCCCCTAATTTAAAACATATTAGTCTGATCCCTCTTAAAGCAAGGTCTAAGCGAGCACGCCCAAGAAGCTAGCGATAAGGCTCGCTGCGATACCACCGAGAAGGAGAACTGTCAGACTTGCCTTCTTTTTAAGAAGCCAGTAGAACAGCATGGTAATTGCCAGAGGAATCATTGCCGGGAAAATGCCGTCCAAGACATCCTGAAGCACTACGGCACCGTCCTGAAATTGCAGAGGAGTCGTAATCCCAACCATGGTGGCAATCATTGCGCCCACGGTCATCAAACCGACTACGCTCGCCATATACATGACACGCTCCATCATGCCGCCACCTTGTAGCTGCTTGACATAATCAGCGCCGAGCGTATATCCGAACTTTCCGCCGAACCAGGTAATAAGGGCTTTAGGAATACCTGAAATCAAAAGCGCCAAAATGGGACCGAGAATTGAACCCTGAGCGGCAAGAGACGCACCCAGACCAAAGGAAATAATTCGAAGGGTTCCCTCGAGCAATGAATCACCGATGCCCGAAAGCGGACCCATGAGCGAAACCTTTAAGCTGTTGATAACTTCAGGGTTAAAGTTCTTCGGATCGCGCGCATACTCTTCCTCCATGGACGCAGCAAGTCCAAGCACAAAGCTATTAAGCTGCTGCGTAATGTTATAAAGAGCGGTGTGGCGATGATAAGCGTCTTTCTTTCGCTGCAGAATCTCGGGATCCGATTCATCCGCATAGATTCGATCAAGAGTAGGGGCGATTGAATACAGGAAGCCCAGATTCATTTGGCCCTCGTAATTCCACGAAGCCTGAATCGCCCATGTTCGCCAAAAGAATTGCCAAAGTCGTTTATTCTCAGAAACGCTTTGCGGTTCAAGGCTTTTAAGCTCAGTAGTTTCGGATGCCTGAGCTCCAACAGTCTGCTCCACCATTTTAATGACCTCCTCGATACCTAGTCGTCGTCCTCAAGCGGATCGTAATCATCTGCCGACTGCGCCGCGAGCTGGCTTCCGCCATCATGAAACTTAATGTCTGAGAGAATAAGTGCGAGCAGAACTGCGAAGATAGCAACTGCAGTCACGTTAATGCTGAGGAAAGCGGCAGCAAAGAATCCAACGAAGAAGAACAGGGCCATCTTCTTCGTGAGCATAATGTTAAGCAGCAGAGCCATACCGAGCGCCGTAAGAACATTTCCAGCAAGGCCAAGGCCACTAGTCACCCAATCGGGAATCATGCCCACAATAGCCTGCACGAGATCAGTTCCCGCATAGATCGCCAAGAAAATGGGAACGAAATACATCAGCGCATACAGGACATTTCCCCAAATAATGTGCAGATGAAGTGCCTGCTTGAACTTTCCCTGGTCAATGAGAACGTCCGTTTTATGGGAAAACGCCGCGAGCACCATACGTACCGCAAGACCAATTGCCTGACCAAAGGCAGCTACGGGAACCGCAATAGTCAATGCAGCCTCTGGGCCAGCGCCCGTCAGAATGCAAAACGCCGTAGCAACAATTGATCCCATATTCATATCGGGAATCATTGCAGCACCGACATTAATCAGGCCAATGCTCATCAGTTCCAGCGTTGCGCCAGCCGCCAAAGCGGTAGGAATATCTCCCAATACGATACCGACCATAGTCGCGCCAATAAGAGGTCGTTCAAGGCTCAATCGACCCAACATGCGTGAGTCCATGATACAAATGACACCCACGAGGCCAACGGCTACTGCTGCATAAAGCTGATTCATTACCGTCTCCTTTCCAACTATTCCTAATCACAACATCCTACGTTGCGAAGGACAGCATACAAGTCCGGATCTTGTACCCGTCTGATATAAGTCATCATATACGTCTTATATGTTGTATACACTAATTATCCAATTAACCCGGACAAACGGTAGATTTATAGAGGCGAACGGTCAATAGGTAGCTAATTAGTAAAACTTATAGAACTAAACTAATTATGAGTTGACTAATATCTAGATGCGCTATATTGCTCAACTCAATCTTGGTGAAAGGAAAAAGATACGTGCCCTTCACCGGTTCATTACCAGCAGTTTTATGGATATATAAGATACATACTTGATTGATTAGGCATAAAAGTAGGATACAGGTTAGCCGTATGAGCATTTCGGTCAAGAGGAAACTGGCCCAATACGAGCGCTTGGCGGGCATGCTGCGTGACCGCATCGCCGCCGGCGTCTACGCGCGCGGAGACAAGCTGCCGTCCGAGATGGAACTCATGGACGAATCGGGGCTGTCGCGCAGCACCGTGCGCCATGCCCTTAAGGTGCTCGTCGATGAGGGCCTGGTGCGCACCGAGCGCGGGCGTGGCGCCTTTGTGGCCGACACGCCCGCGCTCCACGAGAACAACCTGGTGTTTTCGAGCTATACCAAGCAGGTCGAAGGCCAGGGCATGAAGCCCACCACGCGCACGGTGGACTCGGGCTTTACCAAGGCGGGCGGCAGCATAGCTAAGTTCTTTGATGCCGCCGTGGGCAGCAAGCTCGTCAAACTTGTCCGTCTGCGTTATCTGGACGATGCGCCACTGTGCCTGGAGACCACCTATCTACCACCGAGCTTTGAGGCACTCATCGATCGCGATATCAACGGTTCGCTCTACGCCACACTGCGTCAAGAATTCCATCGCGCGCCGGCACAGGGGCACAAGACCTTTGAGGTGTGCTATGCCTCGCAAAACGAGGCGTTTTTGCTCAACGTTGAGCGTGGGCAGGCGCTGATCCTGATCACCGACTACGTCTACGACACCGACGGCCGCCCGCTCCATGTCTCCAAGCGCATCCAGCGCACCGACCGCGCCAAATACACCGAGCCCATCGGCTAACCTGCCAAAATAAACCTGTCCCTAAATGGTAGGTTTGGGGAGGTCGGGGAACCAGGTTGGTTTGGGTTGGTTGGGGACGCGCTCGGCTAGGATAAGCTCCATCCAGCACATGTCGTACCAGCGGCCGAATTTTTGGGCGCAGCGGTCAAAGGCGCCCACCAGGCGGTAGCCCATATGGGCATGGAAATCCTGGCTGTTGTGCGTCAGATACTCGTCGTCCTTGTCGTGCGGCACGGCGATGAGGGCGCACATGTTGGTGATACCCATCGCGATCAGGCATTGCTTGAGCGCGTCATGCAGCTTGCGGCCCAGCCCGCCGTGGTGCACATCACGCGCCAGGTAGATCGATGTCTCGACCGACCAGTCGTATGCCTCGCGGCTGTTGAGCGGACTCACATAGGCATAGCCTACCGGACGCCCGTCCAGTTCCATCACCAGATACGGATAGCGCTTGAGCGTACGCTCGATGCGCCCGGCGAACTCCTCAACGCTCGGCACCTCGTATTCGCAGGTAATCGCCGTCTGGCGCACATACGGCTCATAGATGGCAAGCAACGCCGGCGCATCATCGGGCGTCGCCAGACGAATCGTCGGCTCGAACATCTCGGTCATACAACCCTTCTCCCTCAAAAACAAAGGCCGCCTTGCGCCAAACCCAAGCGCAAGGCGGCCCCTCGTCATTACATCAGGCTACAGGACAGCCGCCAACGCGTCGATATCCTCCTGCGTCGTGGCCCAGCTAGTGCAAAAGCGCACCACCGTGTGGGTCTCGTCGTACTTTTCCCAGTACTCGATCGAGGCGTGCTCGCGAATGCGCGCCATGTCCTCGTTGGGCAGAATCACGAACTGCTGGTTGGTGGGCGTCTCCAAGAAGAACTGGTAGCCGCGCTCGTGTAGCACGCGACGCAGCGCCTGCGCGGTCTCAATCGCCTGGCGGCCGATCTCAAAATACAAGCCGTCGGTAAAGAGCGCCTCAAACTGCACGCCCGTCAGGCGGCCCTTGGCCAGCAGCGCGCCATGCTGTTTAATGCGCGGGATGGGATGCGCCGGGGCATGCATGCCGCAGAACACCACGGCCTCGCCACAGAGTGCGCCGCACTTGGTGCCGCCGATGTAGAACACATCGCACAGCTGCGCCAGCTCGGGCAGGGTAATATCGCACTCGTCGGCCGCCAGCGCATAGGCCAGGCGGGCACCGTCCACAAACAGCGGAATCTCGCGCTTCTGGCACACCGCGTGAATCGCCGCGAGCTCGGCCTTGGAATACAGCGTGCCGTACTCGGTCGACAGACTCACGTACACGGCACCCGGGAACACCGTATGCTCGTAGCTCTCGTTCTCGTAAAACACCTGGATATAGTTCTCGAGGTCCTCGGCGTGCATCTTGCCCTCGTAGCCGGGGATGGTGAGTACCTTGTGGCCGCCAAACTCGATAGCGCCCGCCTCGTGGCAGGCAACGTGGCCAGTCTCGGCGGCAACGACGCCCTCGTACGGCGCGAGCAACATGTCGATTACCGTGGCGTTAGCCTGCGTGCCGCCCACCAGGAAAAACACGTCGGCGTCAGGCGCCTGACAGGCCTCGCGAATAAGTTGCTTGGCACGCTCGGTGTGCGCATCGGTACCGTAGCCGGGCTGCGGCTCCATGTTGGTATCGACGAGCGCCTGCAGCACCGCGGGGTGCGCGCCGTGGGAATAGTCGTTGTTGAACGCGAGCATGGCAATCCTCTCTTACCGGGTTTCGGCCAGATGATTCAAACGGGGCTATTGTACGCCGTCCGGATAGGCAATGCGCGCGGCGAGGCACTCAAGTGCCAACACCAGGGCAAAACCGCAGCTCACATCGGTCAAAAAATGCGCGCCGATCACGATGCGACCAAAGGCGACGAGCGCCGCGACGACAGCCGCGGCCCAAAAGACCACGCGGCGGCGCGACGGCTTTTCCGTAAAGGCAGCCGCGGGAAGCCCGGCGAGCATCAGGCCGATCGCCGCATGCGCCGTGTGCCCGCTCGCGAACGACTTAAAGCCGTCCTTGATCACGCCGGCCGCAATATAGCTCCACTTGTCGGGGTTGCCAATCACCCACCACGGCTGAAAATTGAGCCCCGGCGTGACCTCGATCACGCGCATACGCGGGCGCGACCACAGCGGCTTGACGATAACGTTGAGGATGATGGCCTGGGCGATCCACACGGCGAGCACCATCAACGCCCAGCGTGTGAGCTCGTCGGGGTTGGTCTCGCGCGTAAGGCGGTAGGCGATCAGGTTGGCAGCGATGACCAGCGCAAACGTCAGCACCAGCTGAAACGCGATGAGCTTGCCGCCGACGCGCAGCGATCCGATGATCTCGTAGCCGGCCAGACCTACGTTGATGAGGACGCCCAGCACGGCGAGCCACTTGCTTGCCTTGGAATCGGGGCGCGCCGCGCGCACGAGCATAATGCCCGTGACGCTCGCCGTCAGCTCGAACGGCAGCTCGCCGGCGGCCTCGATAAAGCGGCCGTACATGCTGCCGATATTGAACAGCGCGCTCGAGATCTGATAATCGAAGAAACTGCCCACGCCCAGACAAAAGCACAGGACAACCGCGATAATGGCGGCATCTTTCTTATAGATGTATCCGAACATGCTTTCCTTTCGGTCGGGCGAAGGGCGGTCAACCTGCAATGTGGTGAGACGAAGATAGCTTTGTCCCATAAATACCCTTATAGGTTGAGCATAAGTAAGCGAAAACGTCCCATTTGTGGCAAGGCGGCCCGAAGGAGGAGGGAAGCGTACTTGCGTACGCGACCGACGAGTGAGGGTCAGATTGCCCAAATGGGACGTTTGCAGCGTCGACCCGTTAGTCGTCGTCGCTGGCACCCAGCTGTTGCAGCAGCATGAGCGCGGCCGCCACGGGGCCGGTGCCGTCGTTGGCGTCGAGACCGCGACCCAGGCCGCTGCCCGCGCCGGCGCCCGCCTTGTAGGGCACCGATAGCTTGCGGCTCTTGGGGAAGTTCACCGCGCCATAGCGATTCTTGAACTCAAAGGCCACCTTCTTGGGAACGTCAACCCCCAAGAAGGTAATGCGTCCACCACTGAGCGTGACGCTCTCGAGCCCCAGGCGCTCGCCGCGAATACGGATGCGCGCGCGGTTGAACAGGTTGAGTCCCGCCAACGGCAGTTCGCCATGCGCGGCCTCGGTCTCCTCCTGCACCTCGTCGATACTCTCCAGGTCCTCAGCCGCAGCGAGCTTGCGGTACACGAGCACGCGCTGGTCCACCGCCGGCATGTACTCCTCGGACAAGAAGTAGTCGGCCGGCAGGTTAATGCCCACGCTCGCCGCCTCCACGCCGGCATCGTCGTCGCCGCGCGCCTCGGCCACGGCCTGCCCCAGCATCTGCGTAAACAGGTCAAAGCCCACACTCGACAGGTTGCCGTGCTGCTCGGCGCCCATGAGCGAGCCGGCACCACGGATCTCCAGGTCACGCATGGCGATGCGCATGCCGCTGCCCAGGTCCTGAAACTCGGAAAGTGCGGTCAGGCGTGCCGTAGCCTCCTCGGTAAGCGGCAGCTCGCCCGGGAACATAAAGTACGCATAGGCCTGCGTGGCAGAGCGGCCCACACGGCCCTTGAGCTGGTAGAGCTGCGCCAGACCTAGGCGCTGCGAGTCCTCGATGATCAGTGTGTTGGCGGTCGAGTTGTCGATGCCGCTCTCCACGATGGTCGTGGCGATGAGCACGTCGATCTTTTTGGTCGCGAACTCGATCATCACGTCCTCGACCTCGCGCGGGCTCATCTTGCCGTGTGCCACACCCACGCGCGCCTCGGGCGCGGCCTCGTGCACGCGCGCCACGGCGTCGTCGATAGTCTTGACGCGGTTGGACACGTAATACACCTGACCGCCGCGGCCCACCTCCAGGCGAATCGCCGCACTCACCACGTCGGGGTCGTACTCCCCCACGTGCACGATCACGGGACGACGCCCGGTCGGCGGTGTGGTGATCAGGCTCATGTCGCGCACGCCGCTCGTGGCCATCTGCATGGTTCGCGGAATCGGCGTTGCCGAAAGCGTGAGCACGTCAATCTGCTCGCGCAGGTTCTTGAGCTGCTCCTTGTGCTGCACGCCAAAGCGCTGCTCCTCGTCGATGATCACCATGCCCAGGTTCTTGGGGTTCACATCGGCCGAAAGCAAGCGGTGCGTGCCGATGAGCACATCAATCGTGCCCTCGGCAAACGCCTTAAGCGCACGCTTCTGCTGCGCCGGGGTGCGGAAGCGGCTGAGCACTTCGACCTCGAGGCCAAACGGGGCAAAGCGCTCAAAAAACGTCTCGTAGTGCTGCTGGGCCAGAATGGTCGTGGGGCAGAGCACCATGACTTGGCGGCCGGAGTCCACGCACTTAAACGCCGCGCGCAGGGCAACCTCGGTCTTGCCGAAACCCACGTCGCCGCACAGCAGGCGGTCCATGGGCTTGGGCGCCTCCATGTCGGCCTTGATGTCGGCGATAGCCTCCAGCTGGTCGCGCGTCTCGTCGTAGGGGAAGCTCTCCTCCATCTCGATCTGCTCGGGCGTATCGGGCGGGCAGGCGATGCCTGCGATCGACGAGCGGCGCGTATACAGGTCGACCAGGTCAAACGCCAGCTTTTTGGCATTCTTGCGCGCCTTATTGGTGGCACGCGTCCAGTCGGCAGTGTTGAGCCTGGTCAGGCGCGGCTTGTCGCCGTCGGGGCCAACATAGCGTGTGATGCGGTCGACCTGCTCGAGCGGCACGTAGAGCTTGTCGCCGTCGGCATATTCCAGCAAAAAGTAGTCGCGCTCCTTGCCGCCCACTTCCTGGCGCGCGATCTCGCTAAAGAGCGCGATGCCGTGGGTAGCATGCACCACGTAGTCGCCCGGCTTAAACGGGAAGGTGATCTGCGTAATGTCAACCTTGCGGCGGCTGCGCGCGCGGTTGGCATCCATGCGGGCATTGAGGTCGGCGATCGAGAACACGGCCAAATTGGCGTCGGGCACCACCACGCCCTGCGGCAGGGCAGCGTCCACAAAGGTCACGCGCCCGCGCGAGATGGTGGGCACGGCAGCGCCGGCGGCAGCCTGCGCGGCGCCCGCCTCGAGCGAGCGGGCGTTGAGCGCGTCGGCCTTACGCTCGCGAATGGAAGCATGGGCCTCCTGGCGTGCGGCACGGTCGGCGGAATCCGCCGCTGCCACGCGAACGCGGTCGCCGATAGCGCCGACATTTTCGGGCGCCGCGGTCAGCGATTCCTCAAAGGTAATGCTCTCGTCGCCAAAGGTGAGCTCCATCGACTCGCGCGCCCCGCGGTCGGGAATGGCAAACACGCAGGCGTAGCGCTTGCCCACGACCTCCTGAATACGCGTCATAAAGCGGTTGTCCGAGCCTGCGATAGCAGGCTGCTCAATCTTGAGCTCGGCCGTAACCGCGCCGCCGGCGCGAATCAGGCTCACATAGTTCAGGCGCTGCTGAGCACCAAAATCGAGCTGCTGGGCACGTACATACAGGCCATCCAGTCGGTCAATCCCCGCCTCGCCGGCACGCGCCTCGATATCCTCGTAGGCGCGCAGGCAGTCGTCGAACAGCGAGCGCGGCTCGGACAGAACCACGAGCGCCTTGCCGCTCACGTGTGCCAGCGGGCTCACGGTCTGGCCGTACATCACCGGCAAAAAGCGGTCGAGCTCGGGCGTGACGATGCGTGCATCCACCATCTCGAGCAGCGCCGCCAGTTTGCTGTCGTCCTGGCTGGCGCGATAGAGCGCCACATGCATGTTGTGGACGGCTTCGTCGGTAAGCGCCAGCTCACGGCAGGGGAAGATCTCGATACTGTCCTCGTTGCCGATGGTCTGCCCCGTTGAGCTCACCATGCGGCGGATGCGGTCAATCTCGTCGCCAAAGAACTCAATGCGCACGGGCGCCTTCTCCTGCGCGGGAAACACCTCGACGGTGTCGCCGTGCACACGGAACAGGCCGGGCGCGTCGGCGGCGCCGGCATTGGTGTAGCCCATGCCCACCAGGCGCTGCGGCACCTCGTCAAAAGGAATCTCCTCGCCCACCGCAAAAGTGGTGGACTCCCAGTAGTGGCTCTCGACCGGCGGCACGCAGCGCAGCAGCGCACGGGCTGAGGCAACCATGATGCAGTTGTCCCCACGCACGATGCGCCCCAATGCCTCGCAGCGCTGCGCCACCACGGCGTCGTCGGGCGCCTGCTCGCGCCACGGATAGTCCTTGCGCTCGGGAAAACGACACACGTGCGCCAGGCCCACGTAGGCGGCAAGGCTACGCGCGGCGCGATCGGCCGCATCCTCGCCGCTCACGATATAGACCGTCGGGCGCGGACGGCGCGCAAACTGGGCGGCCGCCATAAGCGTGCGGCCCGACTGCGACACAGCCAGCGTCACGTCCTCGCCAGCATCGAGCCCGGCCTCGACGGTCTGCAAGGCCTCGGCAGTGTAGAGCTGCGCGGCTATACGGTGAATGAGCATGCTGTTCCTCCGGCATTGCAACGCCAAAAGCCCGCCGGGGCAAGCTCGGCGGGTCGTTCGTCAAATTCATTGCTTGCCATGGTAGCGCATGAAGAGGACTCCAACTCAAGCGTACGCCCAGCCCCGCAACAAAAACGCCAGATAGAACTGGACTCGCCGGCTTCGCCAAAATCTCCCCGTCACGCCGAACGTCGCAACCACGGAAGGCTCCCCAAGAAACGGCTATTCCTCAAAAAAGCTCGCAACGTTCAAACGGCTCGTCCACTCTCCTATGGTGTTGGCAAAGCCGACGCGTGTGTACACGCCCGCAAAACGGCCGCGATACAGGTACAGGCCTTCCATATTAGAAGCGGGCGCAAAACCAAGATCATCCACAAGTCCTTTGGGCGCCTCTCCTCGATGCGGCCCATCGACCAGCGTTCCGCGCAAGCAGGGAGTCTGATACTGCTGAGCATACTCCTGTACAATCGCCCCAGCGGCCGCAGCGCGAGCAAGCACCTGGGACCATTCCTGTTCCATGACGTCCAAACCAGCGACAACGCCAACCGCATTGTAGCCGCCGCACGGCTTGACAATCCACCGATCCTTTTCGGCAAATCGCGACAACTGGGTGCTTTCATCCAGAATCTCGGTATAGGGCACATGCTCCCGTACAAACGATTGCTCCTCCGGGCTCAACAAGGACTGACCGGCCCGAGACCACAAAAACGCAAATACGGTCTTAGTCGCACACGGCCACGTTCTAAAACCACCGACGATGCATGCAAGCCCTTCTTGGGCAGCCTCGATTAAGGCCGAGCGTCCATCGCACGGCTTATCCCACAACTCGCCGGTCACCGCGCGCCGCCAAACGCAATCAATAGGACCAGCGGCATCGCACAGGCGCCTAGCACCGCTCTCGTCTTCGCCAATCCACAGGTCGCGCACATCCGCAAAGCGTGCGACTACGCCCCGCCGCCTCATAAGGTCGACAAAATGAGCCGCATCTTCCAAGTCGATGCTTTCCGAATAGTCGACGATTGCCACCGAAGCGGGATATATCTTTGATTGTGGTGCATAGAGCCCCTCGTCAACGCGGGCCCCGTCGTCCGACCGTGCACCATCCTCGGTGCGGCGAGGATGGACCCGCTTCCACTCTGCATAGGTCTCAAACAATGCATCTATCCAGCTACCGCACAAATCGTACTGCCGAAAGCCGGGGTGGTCGGATGCAAACTCCTCAAAGGAAGGCGTCATTCGCACCGCCTGACAGACCGCATCGGTCACCACCATTCCGGCGCTGCCGTCGGTATTGAGCTCGCAAAACGAATACGAACCGGAGTCCTCGTCAAGAAAGATATCGACACGCGCGAGGGGAATCTGACAATCATAGCCGGCATCCATAGCGCACAGGTCAGCAAAAGCCGGATCCATGCGAAACCACGCGCGCACGGAGGCATCGGAACAAAACGCCCGCGTCACCTTGTCCATAATGCCGTACATGCGCTCGGCCGCCTCCTTAAGAAGCGCCGTCATATCCTTGTCGAATATCTTTGGCGTCAGAGCCCAGGGCGCAGGGTCGCCATGGTAGAGCGCATGGGTTTGAGACAAGTATTCGTCGCCTTTACGACGACCAGGTATGTCGCCTTCGCGCGTGCGCACGATGCGTTCAAAATAATCTTCGAGCTCTCGCGTCTTCGATATTGCCACGTTACCCTCCATTGCTTGATTTTTTGCTCATGCTACGCCAGCACGCCACGACTTCGGCGCGCTTGAATAGGCTTCTAAATTAGCAACACATTTTTGCATGGGGCGGCATGAGGCAACATATACTCCTGCTCAAGCGTACGCCCAGCCCCGCAACAAAAACGCCAGACGGGCAAGCCGCCTGGCGCTATCAGAGTGAGCTATACGCCGAGTCTAATCGTAGACGCCCATTTTTAAGCAGCATGAAGGTCGGGATGCCGTCACCCTGTGCGACGCGGACCGTGCAAGTTTCGGTACGGCCCCTGGATGCATCCGCTTGAATTGCGGCGATGAACTGGTCCTTTGGCAGGCCGTAGGTGCTCTCGGGGATGTCGGAAGGAAGTAACGCACCGCCAGCACTGTAAACCTCATAGGTGAGCTCGTAGATGTTGTCGCCAAGGTCAGTCGCGCCCGTAACGATGGCACACGATGGGTTGTAATTTCCCTGGCCGTATTCCTGCTTCAGATACAAGTACCCGTCATGCGCTTCGGCCGAATCAGGAATCGCCTGCCCCTCCGGCGTTCTGTCATAAGTCATATCGGCATCGGAAAGCGTCAGACCCGTCAAGCGATTGAGTTCCCTATTGATCACATCAGTCGCCACACGCTGGCTATTACCGTTGTCATAGTCGCCTTTCTCGATTCGATACGGCGCGTTGTCAATAAAATGGCACCAGATAAACTTAACCAGCTTGTATTTCTCGTCATCAGAAAGTCCGTCAGTCGAATCGAAGCCGCCCGTCTGATACCAGTCCCGATCGAAGTGCTCCTCCGTAAAGTTCGACAGGAACAGGTTTGCGGCGGCATAGGTTGCCTGGTCGTTAAGGTCGACTTTTACGCTGCTGCTCGTCTGCTCGGTCTCTTCCGGCTCTTCTTGCTCATCGGCAGGCTTCTCCTTGGCGCTTCCCTTGTCCTTGTGCTCGGCTGAACCCTCGTCGGACCCCAGTACCGTAATCTGCGATGAGTTGCCCTGCCCAAGCGGACCCAGCACGCCGGTCAGCGCCAAAGCGGAACCGCCGGCAACGAGCACGCCCGCCACGCACATGCCGGCAATCACCGCGCGCTTATGTGACTTCTTCTGCACGGGAGGCATCCCTGCCGCCGGCATCGGTGCGGGCTCAGCAGGCGCGGCCGCCGGAGAAGCGACGCCCATGCGTGCCCCGCAGTTCGTGCAAAAATCGGTTCCGTCGGGCATCTCGGAGCCACACTTGGTGCAAAACATATTCGGGCATCCCCTTACAACAAACGGCATCTGCCGTCATCATATTGAGCCCTCGCGACCCAAATGTGTTGCGCAACATTGGCCAAAGCCTTCGGACGCCGGCAAAACGTGCCGGGCCCTACCCCGTCACGCGCACGCTGGGGCAAAGGTCTGCCAGTGGGCACTCGTCGCACTTAGGTTTGCGGGCGTCGCAGATCTCGCGGCCAAAGGTAATCCACTGGTGGTTGACCGACTCCCAATACTCGTGCGGCAAGATCTTGAGCAGATCCTGCTCGGTCTTGAGCGGCTCTTTGGCGTGCGTCTTGGGACTCAGCATCAGGCGATGCGCGATACGGTTGACGTGCGTATCCACCGCGATGCCTTCCACGATGCCATACCCCACGTTGAGCACGATGTTCGCCGTCTTGCGCCCCACACCCGGCAGTTTGACGAGCTCCTTCATATCCGCCGGCACTACACCGCCGTAATCGGCAACGATCATCTGCGCCGCTTCCACGGCGTGTTTGGCCTTGCTCTTGTAGAAGCCAAGCGACTTGATCGTGTCCGCCACGTCGGCAACACTCGCCCCGGCCATGGCCTCGGGCGTGGGCCACTGGGCAAACAGCCGCGGCGTCACCTTGTTGACTTGCGCGTCGGTCGTTTGCGCCGAGAGCAGCACCGCGATGAGCAGCCTAAAGGGATTCTCGTGGTCCAAGAAGCACTCGACCGGGCCATAGCGACGGTTAAGGCGCTCGCACACCTCGATGGCGCGCTCGCGTTTGACGGCATTGGTCTCGCGTGGCATAACGACTCCTCGGCTCGGCAGAAACATAACTTCACGGAAACGATTGTCCCACGTATGGGGGCCTTAAGCCTCCAAAAATGCGCCGGTCTGGCGGCTCCACAGGCTTGCGTATTCGCCGCCTGCCTCGACGAGCTGTGCATGCGTGCCGTCCTCGACAATCTCGCCGTCTGCCAGCACCACGATGCGGTCGAGCGCCGCCACGGTGGACAGGCGATGCGCCACCACAATGGAGGTGCGCCCGCGCATCAGGTTCTCGAGCGCCTCCTGCACCAGCGCCTCGGACTCACTGTCCAGGGCAGAGGTCGCCTCGTCGAGCACCAGAATCGGCGCGTCGGTGAGGATGGCACGGGCGATGGCCACGCGCTGGCGTTGGCCGCCCGAAAGCTTAACGCCGCGCTCGCCCACCATGGTGTCAAAGCCATGGGGCAAGCGGTCGATAAACTCAGTCGCGTTGGCTAGGCGCGCAGCCTCGCGAATCTGCTCGTCGGTAGCGTCGGGGCGCCCGTAGGCGATATTCTCGCGAATGGAGCGGTGGAACAGCAGCGCCTCCTGCGGCACGTAGGCAACCTGACGGCGCAGGCTCTGCTGCGTGCAGCGCGAGACATCCTGGCCGTCCACGAGCACGCGGCCGCCCTGAACGTCGTCCAGGCGCAGCAACAGCTTGGTGAGTGTCGTCTTGCCCGAGCCCGATTTGCCCACCAGGCCCACGCGCTGGCCCGCCGCCACATGGAGCGTCAGGTCGTTGAACACGCGCTCGCCCGCCGCGGCGTCACGGTATGCAAAGCTCAAGTGCTCAAAATCAATCGCGCCCTCTCTCACCTTGAGCTCGGGAGCGTTCTCGTCGTCTGCCACCAGACGCGGCTCGTCCAGCACGCGCGTCATCTCGGCCGCATCGCCCAGCGCACGGTTGATGCGTTGCATCATGGAGCTCACGTAGTTCAGACGCATAGTGAGGTTGTACGTATAGGTAAAGATCATGACGAGCGCGCCGGCCGAGATGCCAAACCACGCGTTGCCGCCCGCGACGAACACGCTCACCACGGCCATGGTGATGACGATAAGGCCCGAGGTCGTAAAGTTGCGCTGCATCATGGCGTGCATCGATACCGTTTCGGCATCGCGCGCAGCGCGGTCGGCGGCATCGAACAGGTCGCGCTCAAAGTCCTCGCGCCCACAGGTCTTGACGGCCAGGATATTCGTGACCGCATCGGACAGCACGCCCGACAGCTTGTTCTGTGCGGCGGACGTCGCGGCCGAAAGCGGCATGATGCGTTTGTACATAAGCCAGACAAACGCGATGTAAACGACCATGATGCCCACCAGGATCACGGTAAATGTGGGCACCACCGGGGCGAGCGCCGCCACCGTGCAGACAACCGAGGTGATAGTGGGGATGAGCGAATACACCGTCACGTCCACCAGACCCGTGTAGCCGCTCATAAAACGGCTCGTCTGGCTCACAAGCGATCCGCCAAAGCGGCTGGTGTGGAATGTCATGGATTGATTGGAGAGCGTGTCGAAGCACAAGCGCGCCAGGTGATAGTTGCCCGCAATCTCGAGCTTGTAGACGGTGTAGTCCTGCAGCTTGGAGAGGATCTGACCTACCAGGTTAACGAGCACGAGCGCCAGAATATAGGGGCTAAAGACCTCAAACACCTGGTCGCCCGCCACGGGGCCGGCCTGGACGCGGTCGACGATAAGGGCCATCACGTAGGTGTTGGCAAACGTAAGCAAAAAGATGTAGCCCGCCGACGAGAACACCGAGAGAAAGACGATCAACGGCTGTGTGCGCGTGACGTCCCAAAAACGCTGCAGCGTGCGGCGCACGGTGGAGCGTTTGAGCGGACTGGTGCTTCTCTGAGACATGGTCTTCCTTTCGCGTCTGATAGGGCGAAGCGCCATTGTTGCACATTGAAGTGCACTCTAAGCGAGTGCGACGCGAAAAGCGGTGGGGCACCCGCGTTTACGCCGGTGCCCCACCGTCCGTTGCGACTAGTCCTCGTCTTTTTGGTCTGCGAGTAAGCCTGCGGACTCCAAGCCCAAAATCTCGTTGGCCTCCCGCGCGTCTTCCAGCGCGTCGATGTCCTTGAGCTTGCGCTCCATGACGTTGGTGCGCGTGGTAATGATGCCCTCGACCGTTTTGCCCGCGGTCTCGATCTGCTGCTGGGCGCGGCGCAGCGCCGCCTGATAGCGCGGCAGCTCGGCCTTAACGGCGGAGAGCACGCGCAGTACATCGTCGGTGCGTTTTTGCAGCTTAAACGTTTGGTAACTCATCTGCAGGCTGTTGAGAATGGCCGCCATGGTGCTAGGGCCGGCAACGTTGACGTGATAGTCGCGGCCCAGGGTCTCGATAAGCCCGGGGCGGCTGACAACCTCGGCGTACAGTCCTTCAAACGGCACGAACATGATGCCAAAGTTGGTCGTTGCCGGCACACTCAGGTACTTTTCGCAGATGTCCTTGGCCTCGCGCTTGACCATGGTGTCGAGCGTCTTACGCGCAGCCGCCACGGTCTCCGCATCGCCCGACTCCTGGGCGTCGAGCAGATGCTCGTACGCGTCGCCCGGAAACTTGGAGTCAATCGGCAGCAGCACGGGGTCGCCCTCGTCTACCGGCAGCTTGACGGCAAACTCAACGCGCTCCGAGGCGCCGGGCTTGGTGGCGACGTTTTCCAGATACTGGTCGGGTGTAAGGATGTCCGCCAGAATTGCACCCAGCTGCACCTCGCCCAAAATGCCACGCGCCTTCACGTTGCCCAGCACGCGCTTAAGGTCGCCCACGCCGGTGGCGATGGACTGCATGTCGCCCAGGCCCTTGTACACGGCCTCGAGCTGGTCGCTCACCTGCTTAAACGATGCCGACAGGCGATCGTTGAGCGTGCGGGAGAGCTTCTCGTCCACCGTCGCGCGCATCTGATCGAGTTGCACGTTGTTGTCTTTGCGGATGGCACCCAGCTGGGCATCGACCGTCTCGCGCACCTTGTCCAGGCGATGCTCGATGCCCTCGCGATTGGCGCCGAGCTGTTGGGCGGTCTCGCGGCGCAGATCATCCATCCGGTCACCAGCTTGCGAGAACTCGCGTGCGATGGTCAGGTAGCGTTGCTGCTCCACGGCCGCATCGGTCGTCTGCTGCTGCGCAATGGCATTGGCCGTGCGGCGGGTTTCGGCCAGCGCGACGTTCAGGGCATCGAGCGCGTTGTTAGCCTGCTCGAGCGCTGCCAGCGTTTCCGCGCTACTGTCGCCACGCTCCCGCAACTCGGCACGCAGGCTCTTGAGTTGGAGGGCGCAAGCCACAGCAACCCCCACCGCCACCAAGGCGATCACAACAAGCACAATATCAATAGCAGACATAAACTCCGCCCAACAAACCCAATCGATTATCAATCAAAACCGCGATCAATCTTACCCCGCCACACGCACCGAGCGCCCCACGGCAGTCGGACAAATGGATTTTGGGCCACAGGCGTCAAAACGCTAACTCTCCCAGCCGGCGCGGATGGTTGTTATGACATCGCCTAGGCGCTGGCCGAGGGCTGACAGATGTTGGAGCACTTCGCTGGGCGAGGCACCGTTGAGGATGCAGGTGAGCGCATACGAGACCAAGAAAATCGCCGCAAGTCCTAACGGAATGAGCACGATCATCGCTAACGTGCGCAGGCGCTGGCCCACGCGGCGGTGACGCGTGCGGCGCTTGTCGAACGCAAGCTCCTGCGCATATGAATCTTGTTGTACGGAATAGTTCTCTGGCGCCGATCCGCCCGCAGGCGAAACCGCGGGCGTGGCATTTTGCGCAGGGGGCTGGGCGGCTACCCCTTGCATTTGCATCTCCATGAGCCGTTGCTGCTGACGCAACATGCGCTCAGCTTGTTGCTGCGGAGTCTCAAGAAACAGGTCCATGCTGGCCTCCAAAATCGGAGCATTCGACGCTTACGACCAGCATCCCGCACCGCCAAGGCCACGGCAACGCAATCCGTAACGATAGCTGCAAAGTTTCTTGTTGACAAAAGCTGTCGAAAACCTCAACAACTCCCCTACCAGCACTTTCTCTGAGCTTTTTTATCGAATGATCTTTCGCCCTTCCGCCAACCCGCCAACTAACCAAAAGCTGACCAAAAGCTTGACGAAAACTGTGTAGACAGAGACCCCACACAAAAACGTGCCGCCCCAAAAGGGGCGGCACACAAACTTCCAATCAGCTTTTCAGTAACGAGCACGCGACGACCCAACGCCGGAGCACAGGGCGGGAGGCCGGATTGCCTTCCCTCAACGCGACCCTGCGGAGCCGTGAGCGGGGAGGGAAGGCAATCCGGCCTCCCGCCCTGCGCTCCGCAGCAGCCAGCGCCACGCGCTAGTAGTTCACCACCTGCTCCTCAAAGTACGCCTTGGGGTGGTTACACACCGGGCACACCTCAGGCGCCTCGGCACCCACATGCAGGTGCCCGCAGTTAAGGCACTTCCACACCTTTACGCCCTCACGCTCAAACACCTCGCCCGACTCGATGCGCTCGACGAGCTTGTTGTAGCGCTCCTCGTGGGCCTTCTCGACGGCGGCGACACCACGGAACTTTGCGGCAATCTCGGCAAAGCCCTCTTCCTCGGCGGTCTTGGCAAACTCGTCGTACATCGTGGTCCACTCGTAGTTCTCACCCGCGGCGGCATCGCGCAGATTGTCCAGGGTATCGGGGACGGCGCCATCGTGCAGATACTTAAACCACAGTTTGGCGTGCTCGGACTCGTTGCCAGCCGTCTCGGCAAAGATGTTCGAGATTTGAACGTAGCCGTCCTTCTTGGCCTTGGAGGCATAGTAGCGATACTTGGTGTGTGCCTGGGACTCACCGGCAAAAGCGGTCTCGAGGTTCTTCTTGGTTTGAGAATTCTCAAAATCCATAGGTGTACTTCCCTTCAACGCATGCCGCCCGTAGGCTTCGAGCGGCCTCGTCTTTAGGATGCCCTCATGCCGAAAATCTAAACCTTACAATCCTGTTCTTCAGATTTGCACGGGCTAGATGCTCAGCCAGCGATCGCCCTCGGCTCGGCAAAAGCCCTCACGCTCCAGGTCGGCCAGAATGCCCGCGACAAGCTCGCGCTCGACCGGTCCACGCCCAGCCGCCGCTTCCATCTCGTTAACGCCCACCACGGCATCAGCAAGCGTAATCCCCGCCGGCTGGCCATCGCGCGCTGCCAGCAACATGCGCACGATATGCGCGCGCTTTTGGCGACGTGAGCCCTCAAACTTTGATTGACGGCTATAGCCCGCCGAGCGCCTGGACGGATTGGGCAACGTCTTTTTTAGATATGCGCCGTAATCTAGCAACGCGTAATACCACGCGCGCGGCGTATCGGCATCATCGAGCGGCACGGCAAAGGGAGCGATCTCGTCGGTCGCCGCACCGGGGGCCGCCGGACAGGCCGCCTGAATCAGCGGCACCAGCTCGCGATCGGGAACAGCCGGTACATCGGGAAAGAAGTGATGCAGAAAGACCGTGCGCACGTTGGTCTCCAGATACACGCCCGGAAGATCAAACGCAAACGACCGGATACCTTGCGCCGTTGCCGGGCCAATACCAGGCAGAGCGACCAAGTCACGCGTCTCGTGCGGAAACTCCCCACCCCAATCCTCTACGACCCGTTGAGCGGCCCCGTGAAGCGCCAGAGCGCGTCGGTTGTAGCCCATGCCCTGCCAAGCGTCCAAAACATCGGAAGGCGCGGCCTGGGCAAGCGCCTGCACGGTCGGAAAGCGATCGAGCCACGCCGGCATACGCGTCTCCACGCGTGGTACCTGTGTTTGCTGCAGCATGACCTCAGAAAGCCAAATGATGTACGGATCGCGCGTGCGGCGCCACGGAAGGTCGCGATAACGCAGAACCCCTTCCGAACGAATCATCGAACGAAAGGGGTCCTGAATCATGGCTATGCTCCTTATGCGGCGCTATTCCTCCCGGCAAGCGCACGCGCAGGTGGCGTACTCGGGAAACGCTTCGCGGTCGGCGAACTTGGGATCGACGGCCGGGAACTGGCGGTGAGCGACGATGTCGCCGAGCGAAACGGAATCGAGGTAATCGCGCATCAACGCCTGGGCTCCGGCCCACAGGGGATGATAGCAGCACGTGCCCATGCGCGCACAGTCACCATCGGGCGCGGTGCAATCATTCATAACCATAGGGCCTTGAACGGCCTCGACGACCTGGCGGATAGTGACGTCGTCCGGACTGACCTTGAGACGCATGCCACCGTGGACGCCACGCAGGCTCTCCACAATACCGGCCTGAACCAAACCATGCTGGATCGAACGGGCAAACGAATACGGGACATTGACCTCTTCGGCGGCGGTGCGAACAGAAAGCAGACGCTCCGGGTCCTCGGCAAGCATCGCGAGCATGCGAAGGGCGTAATCAGTCTTCCTCGATATGTCCATTTTTCCCCTTTCAAGGAATAAGAACAGCTCGAACGAGCTCCGGGGCCGAGCTTACGTCGAGACGTCAATGACCGTATGGACGCCCAAATAGCAAAACGGGTGCCCGCTGAATGCCGTTTTTGAAGCCTCTTGCATCAAAAACGGCCCACAGTGCAATTGAGTATAACCTAACCCCCTGCTTCGTTGAACTGGTGTTGCGCAACAAACGCCTTGTTTGAGCACATGCCACAAACGGAGTCTGTTCGGGAATTGGAAGGATTTGCTTTTGGGCGAAAGGAGCCGATGGGGATCAAGGTCCTATCAAACGCAAAAAGCCACGTCCAAAGACGTGGCTTTAATTGCGTTGGCGGGAAGTACGGGGCTCGAACCCGCGACCTCCGACGTGACAGGCCGGCGCTCTAACCAAACTGAGCTAACTCCCCAGGCAGACGTTCGCGTTTGTTTCCGCTCGCGTGCGCTGCGGGGATTAGTATACACAGAAGTCTGTCTGGCGCGCAACAACTTTTTTGAAAAAATTTTTCAGGGCCATCCGGGAGGGTCTCCGGGGCTGAGGGCGGGGGTTAAGTTTGCTGCTCTACAGTCCTGCGCAAGACGGAAAGCACATTAAGTGCTTTCCTTTGCGTGCGGAACTCGCGACGAACTTAACCCCCGCCCTCAGCCCCGGAGACCCTCCCTGCCGTCACTTTGTCCAAACAGTTCTTGCTCCTCGCCGCTTCCGCGGCTCGAGGTCCCCGTTCTCCGCGGTGGGATTGGTCTGATTATTCTTGTTGAAACTCGGCCTTTGGCTCATAAAAAACGGGAGATGCGGTTTTACATCCCCCGTTTTTGTTGCGGTTAGTCTAGGTCAATAAACTTGGTGCTTATGATCTTGCCGTCTTTTACTAGCATTCTGGCCATGGTGGGGCCTCGGGTGCCTCTGGGGTAGCTGGCGCTGCCCGGGTTGAGGACCAAGCAGCGGCCTACTTGGGCTTCTTTGGTTACGTGGGTGTGACCGTTGATGGCTACGTCTACGGATCCCACCGGGAGATCTTCGCGGTAGTGGGCTACGGCGAATTTGAGGCCTTCGTAGGTGAAGAGGGCCAGGCGGTCCACGTCGGGACCGTAGTCACGGTAGTAGTCGTTGTTGCCCAGGACCGCTCGCACGGGGGCGATGGTGCGTAGATGCTCGTAGTCCATCTCGGACGTAAGGTCACCGGCATGGATGATCAGATCTGCGCCCTTGAGCTCGTCCAGGAGCGCAGGCGATAGATAGCCGTGGGTGTCCGAGATGATGTCGATGCGTTTGGCGCTTGCGCTGTTCATGGGATCCCTTCCGCAAAAACGATTCGGCAGGTGCATACAAAAAGCCCCACGGCTCCGCAGACGATAGGTCTACAGGGCTGCGGGGCCAATGTGCTTAGAGGCTCAAGGCCTTCTTGAGCGGGACGACGCGGCGGCGCGAGACCGGCACGCGTTCGTCAACGCCCGTGATGCCCAGCTGGATGGCGCCCGAAGGCACCGTCTCGACGTCCGTGACGCACGCTAGGTTAACGATATAGCGGCGATGCACGCGGAAGAAGCCAAAGTCGCAGAGCTTGGCCTCAAACTGTGCAAGCGAGGTCGTCGACAGAAAACGATCATCGACGGTATAGATGCAGGAGTAATCGTCCTTGGCCATGATAAAGCGAATGTCGTCCACGGGAATGAGCACCTTGCGGCCGCCCTTTTCCACCGGGATGCGCTCGATGGTCACCTTGCTGTCCGTGACGGGCTTGGCACGCTGCATGACCTTCTCGATGGCGCGGTCCAAGCGAGCTTCCTCGACAGGCTTCATCAGATAGTCGACGGCATCCACATCGAACGCCTCGACCGCATGGTCGCTATAAGCGGTCACAAAAACGATCGCCGGCGGGTTCTTGAGTTTATGCAGTGCCTCGGCAAGCTGCAAGCCCGAAGCACCGGGCATCGAGATGTCGAGAAACACGACATCCACGCGACTTTCCATAAGCATCTCGATAGCGGAGCGAACGCTCGACGCCTCCGTGATCGTGCCGATCTTGCCCGTCTGCTCGAGCAAGAAGCGAAGCTCCGAACGAGCCGGCGCCTCATCATCCACAATCATTGCACGCAGCATAGGGATAAAACCTTTCGTCAACAAACTTCGCTGGGCATCCGCCAACCGACGTTAAACCCGTAACCAATTATTTTACTCTTGAATGTCAAAGATACTCTCTGACAAATCAAGATGCAGGAGCACTTTGGTGCCCTTGCCCGGCGCCGATTCAACGCGCGTATAGGAATGCGGACCATAGAAGCGATGGATACGCTCCGAAATATTGTGCATGGCCACGCCGGCGCCGCCACCCTGGGGAGAGCTGGCATCGGGACGGGCAGAGCGCTCGTCAAACAGCCTGGCAGCGATACCCTGGTCCATGCCCACGCCGTTATCGGCCACCGAAATCAGAATCGCATCCTCGCCGTCCTGGTGTACCGACACATCGATCACCAGCGCATCGGCATCTCCCATGCCGTGGCGCACGGCGTTCTCGACAATCGGCTGAATCACAAATGCCGGCACCAGCGTGTCCTCGACGTCCTCGGAGACATCGAAGGTCGCCAGCACGCGGTCCTCGCCAAAGCGCGCCTTCTCAAACGTCAGGTAGCGCTTGGTCTGCGCAACCTCGCGCGAGACCGGAATGAGTGATCCCGAGTTGTCGAGCGTGGCGCGGTAAAACGATGAGAACTCGCGCAGCAGCTCGCGGGCACGCAGCGGATCAGTGCGCGTAAACGATGCAATGGTGTTGAGCGTGTTGAACAGGAAGTGCGGATTGATCTGCGCCTGCAGCGCACGCACCTCGGCGCGGGCTGTAAGCTCCTTTTGCACCTCGAGCTCATGGATGGCGAGCTGCGTGGACAAGATCTCGGCAAAGCCCGAAGCAAGCGCGTACTGGGTACGGTCGACGGCGCGCGGGGTCTTGTAGTAGAACTTGAGCGTGCCGACGGTACGGTCGCCCACCTTGATGGGCGCGATGATACCCGCTGGGACCTGGTTGTGTGAACCGTCCGAGCCCACGACATCCACGACGCGATTGAACGACTGCACGATACCGTGCTCGATGACGTAGCGCGTGGCAAGCGTATGGATGGGTGAATCGGGCAGCAGCTTTTCCTCGAACTCGCCTGCGCAGGCAAGCACGTTGTCCTCGTCGGTAATGGCGACGGTCATGGCGCGCGTCTCGGGCAGGATGCGCTGGCACACCAAACGCGCTGACTCCTGGGTCAGGCCGCCCTTAATATCCTCGAGCATGGCAGAGGCCACCGAGAGCGTCTCCTCGGTATATTGCGAGCGCACCGAATCGGGGTTGAGCGTCAAAAAGATAAAGATGCACAGAAAGATGCACAGCAGCGCGCATGCGACAACCGTCGCGATGGGCTCGATTCCGGTCGCCAGGGCAAAGACAAAGTACACCAGCACGCAGATGGCGCAGGCGACGGCGATGATGCGAAAAATTGATATTGAACTATCGCGCTGGGCGCGGCGGTCGATCATTCGGCCCCCTCCAGGATACTGATCAGTTGTGCGTCTCGCCAAAGCCCATCCATAATCTTGGGCCAAAAGCTCTGGAAACGCAGGTAGCTTGCGGCGTTTTGTCGCGCATACGCCTTGGCCTCGTCGATACCGTGGCGCCAGATGCGCAGGTAGCCCTCGTGCTCGCGGGTAAACACGCTGCGGACCATGGCGGTCTTGCGCACACGGTCGTCGAGCTCGCGCGAGATCCACGGGCCTGGGTAGGGCATGAGCGATGCCGCCGTAACGGGAATGAGCTCCTTCTGGTGCGCGGCGAACGTCAGCTTGGCCCGCTCGTAGTACCAACGGTACACGTCCTGCATAAAGCGCGGCGAGCGCTTTTCGGACTCCGGGGGCAGGTGACGCACGGTCCACTCGTTATCGAACCAGACGTCGTAGCCAAACATGCGCATGTTAAACAGGTAGTCGAGGTCCTCGCCACGGGTGATAAACGGGTCGAAGGCCACACGGGTAAAGGCGCGGGCATGCAGGGCCATCAGGCCACCGCACACGTAGTTGGAACGCGAGATGCGGGTACCCGAAAGCGCCTTTTTCATCCAGCGATTGAACTCGATGCGCTTGGTCCACCAGCGATGACAGATGCCCGCCTTGTCCGTAGGGGCCAGCGGCGATCCATCGCGATCGTAGAAGTAGCCGCTTTTGACCAAGATCGGCAAGCCCTGGCGCGTCTGCTGCCCCAGTGCATACGTCGCACGCTTCATAAAGTCGGCGTCGATGACGGTCTCGTCGTCATCCAAAAAGACAACCGCATCGTGCCCCAGCACCGCCGCGCAGGCAAGGCCCATGTTACGGATGGCACCGTAGCCGCGCAGGCTCACGCACTCGCCCGAACCCTTGGGTGCAATCTGCGCCACACGATCGGCAATACGCGATGCCTGAGTATTAGTGACAACGGTGACCTTGAGCGTAGGATGTGCGTTGACGATGTCGTGCACGCGCAACGACACGTCGGCTGTGGCAGAAACCGGGCAAACCACCAGCAAGATAATACGTGGAATGTCGCGCACCTGCTCGAGCGAGGTCAGGCAACGGTCGAGTTCGGGATTGGCGGCGTTGAGTCGCGTCGAATGATCGTAGGTGCCAGGGGCGTTTGCGCGAGCGTCATCGCCCGCCCAATACGTTGGAATCACGACCGTGGCGTTCATGCCTTACCCTCCCTGCAACACAAAAACGGGGCGCCGCCAAACACAGGCGACGCCCCGCGACCTAGCTGACTCCATCATACCCACTTGGGCTAATCATTGTTCGGAAGTCAGAATGTTTATTGCGGATACTTCCAAAAGAGTACCGCGGATAGGCACAATAGCCGCCCGGCACTCGTTTTTCCTCGCTATGCCGGCTGGGCCATGCGAGACAGGCGAACCAGCAGGATAAAGCCCACCACCAGCAGCACGCCGATGGACAGGACGCCCAGCGAGGGGTTGCCGGTCAGCGAGGTGACAACCGACACCAGGAAGGTGCCCATAACGCTTGCATAGCGGCCAAAGATATCAAAGAAGCCGTAGTACTCGTTGGACTTTTCCTTGGGGATGATACGGCCAAAGTAGCTGCGGCTGAGCGCCTGCACACCGCCCTGGAACAGGCCGACGAGGATGGCAAGCACCCAGAACTCGAAGGCGGTCTTAAGGAAGAACGCAGCGAAGAGCACGATACCCATATAGGCGGCGACGGCCACCATGATCATGTTAAGCGTGCCCACGCGGCCGGCGAGCTTGCCGTAGATAATGGCGGACGGGAAAGCCACGAACTGCGTGACGAGCAGCGCCAGCACCAGCTGGGTCGAATCGATGCCCAAGGCCGAACCGTAGCTGGTGGCCATGGAGATGACCGTGTGGACGCCGTCGATATAGAAGAAGAAGGCGATCATGTAGACCAGCACGGTCTTGTTGTGGGCAATCTCACGCATGGTGTGTCCCACCTCGGAAAACACGCCGCCCACGATGTGACCGATAGTGTCCTCGGGACCGCGCTCGCGACCGTACTTTTGCTTATAGGTGCGAATGAGCGGCAGGGTAAAGATGAGCCACCAGGCACCGGTGATGATAAAGGACAGGCGCGTGGCGAGCATGGTGGGAATGCCCAAGGCCGGACCGCCCATGATGAGTGCCAGGCAAATGATGAACGGCACGGTGGAGCCGATATAGCCCCAGGCATAGCCCGAGCTGGACACGGCATCCATGCGCTCGTCGGTGGTGATATCGGGCAGCATGGCGTCGTAGAACGTCATGGACGAGTTAAGACCGATAGTGCACAGCACATAGACGGTCAAAAAAGCCATGGCCGACATGGGGATGGCCTGCGCCAGGCAAAGCACCAGGCCGGTCAGGAAAAAGCCCATGAAGAACTTGATCTTATTGCCCGCGTAGTCGGCAAGTGCGCCCAGAATGGGCATGAGCATGGCAATGACCAGCGAGGCAATCGTCTGCGCGTTGCCCCAGGCAACCACCAGGTCGGCCGAAGAAGCGCCGGTGTTGATGGCGTTAAAGTAAATGGGCACCACCGAGGTGTTGAGCAGCACGAGGGCCGAGTTGCCCACATCGTACATAACCCAGTTACGCTCGAGCTTGGTGTATTTCATGGACAGGGCCCCTTCGTATTCGCCCGATATGCAGTTAGTTCATCGTACCCCAATTGTCCAGAAACGCCGGTAAGGATTCGGCAAAGGGGCACGCACGGACATGCAAGCCGGAGGCTCTACTCCTCGCGGTCGAACTCCTCATCGGCTTCCAGCACGCGACCGCTGTAGTTGATATGGCCGGTCACGGCCTCCATGTCACCGGTTTCGATAAAGCGTGCAACCGTGCACTCGTAATCGACCAGTGCGCGATCGAAGACCTCGGGGAAGCTCTCGTTCGAAACCTCGTCGGTAAAGGGATTCTTCCAGGTCAGATGACCCAAGTTGCCAGTGCGCTCGGGCAGCTCGGTCGTCACGCGATGGGCAAGGCCATCGAGCAACGAGTAGTCGTGCACCATGCCTTCGACCAGGGCAATTGCACGCGTCTTGGCCGAGCCCGCCGGCTCAATCGTGCGGTAGAGCAGCTGCATGTCCGAGACGGCGGCGCCGTACTCCCCCGCCGGGATATCGATGCCGTACACGCGTCCGGCGACATAGCTCATCAGTACGCCGGCAACGCGATTGATGCGGTCGGTGGTGACGATCTCGCCTGCCGGCGGATAATCATCGACCGTTGCGCCATCGCGCTTGAGCTGCAGCATCAGCACATCCAGGTCGCTTTCGAGTACGGCATGGACCTGGCTGCCCGAATCCTCCAGATCGAGATCGGATTCCACGATGCCAAACTGCTGCTCGTACACAAAGGGATGCGCATTGCGGTCGAGCACGTAGTGCGACAGCAGACCCAGCGCGAAGGCGCGACCCAGGTTGGCATCGCGCGGAAGCAGATGAGACACGCCATCGCGCAGGCACGAGAACTGGCGCGACATACGCGAGCGGTGCATAACCTGCGCCAGCAGCGTGCAGTCGGAAACGCGAGGCGTCAGGATGTGGAAGAAAAACGGGTCGGGGCCCTGGTTGCCCAGGATAAAGGCGATGCGCTCCTCGTCGGACGTGATGACGCCCTGCGGAAGACGGTCAATGCTTTCCTCGCCAAACAAATGATGGGTGATAAGCGCAGGCATGATAATCCTTTCGATTTCATTCGATGCACTCCATTATGCCCACCGCGCAGTCATGCCAAACCCGCAACGGCAAACGATGGCGCACCGACCCTTACGCAAGCCCCAAGTGCGACTTGACCTCGGCAGCGCGACGACGAGACACGGGTACCGTCGAGCTCACGCGGTCGAGCCGAAGCTCCATCAGACCCGTGGAGCCGATCTCGACATTGTGCACGTCTTCCAAATTGACCAGATAGCTGCGATGGACGCGGATAAATCCCTCGGAGCCCAAGCGACGCTCGAGCGAGGAAATCGACTCATTGATCAGGTACGTCCCCTCGGCGCAGACCGCATTGCAAAAGTCGGCGCGCGCCTCAAAGTAGCAGACGTCCGAGACGGGGATGAACACTTTTTTACCCCCGCGGTCCACCGTCAGACGAAGGGGCTGTCGCGGGGCATGGACGACACGACGGACACCCAAAGCGGTCTCGATCTTGTCGAGCGCCTTTGACAGGCGTGCGTCCTCGACCGGCTTGACGACATAGTCGACGGCATCGAGGTTGTAGGCATCGGCGGCATACTCGGCAAACGCCGTCACAAACACCACCACCGGCGGGGTCTTTAGGTTTTGCAGCGTCTCGGCAAGCTCAATTCCCGAGCGCCCGGGCATCGTGATGTCCAAAAACAGCACGTCGGGCTTGTTCGACAGGATCGACTCCACAGCCTCGGTGACATTGCCCGCCTCGGCAATGTTGCCCACACGCGCATCCTTTTCCAACAGATAGCGTAGTTCGGCCCTAATAGGAGGCTCGTCATCAACCACCAGGATGTTCCAGCCCTCGGACATATGCGCTTCCTCTCTCCTCGATCCAACTGCGTGCTACACCGTCAACGGCGCCGGCTCGTGCGGCTCACCGTTCAGCTCGACAATGACCTGCGTCCCCACGCCTTCTTGGGACTCCACGCGCATGCCGGAGTCTTCTCCGTAAAAAAAGTGAATACGTTGGAGAACGTTGAAAAGCGCCAGGCCGCAGCCTCGTTTTATGGAACCGTCGGCGGTAATGCTCTCGGGCTCCTCCCGCCTATGCTGCTCGAACAGATGAGCGCAGACTTCCTCGCTCATGCCGATGCCGTCATCTTCGACGATAATCTCCAGGCCGTCATCGGTCTCGAAGGCCTTGACGTGAATCGACAGCGGCTCGGTCTCGCGCTGCGCATGCTTGATGCAGTTTTCGAGCAGCGGCTGCAAGATAAACGGCGGAACCATGCTGTCGCGCACCTCGAAGTCGATATCGACCGAGACGCGCAGGCGTCCCTCGCCATAGCGGGCCTGCATAAGATTGATATAGCGAGTGCCCTGTTCCACCTCGTGCTCGAGCGTGGTGAGCGTATCGGAATCAGAAAGCGTCTGACGGTAGTAATTGGAAAAGTCGATCAGCAGCGACCTGGCCTTGTCCGGCTCGGTACGCACGAGCGACACGATGGTGCTGATGGTGTTAAACAGAAAATGAGGATCGACCTGCGATTGCAAGGCGCGCAGCTCCACGCGGGCCGTAAGCTCGTCCTGGCGCTCGAGCTCAAAGCTCGCAAGCTGCGTGGAAATGAGGTCGGCAAAACCCGAGGCAAGGGCCGTCTGGCGCATATCGATGCTGCTCAGGCGAGGGTAATACAGCTCGAGTGTGCCCACGCAATGCCCGCGCACGGTAAGCGGCGCGACAATGCCGGCGCGCAGACGGGGAAAATAACCGCCCGTCTCATTGGAGGTGTCACGTGAAAACACACTCTGCTCGCCCGTCTCAATCACACTGAGCGTTGTCTTGAGCACGACCGGGGTGCCGGCAGGGCACTTTGCCGAGTCCTCGCCCCAGCTTGCCAACACCTGCTTGCCGTCGGTAAAGCAGATGGCAGAGGCGATAGTTTCGGACAGGATGATCTTAGAGGCGCCCAGGGCAGCTTCGGGCGTAAGGCCGCGCGACGTGTAGGCGAATATTTTTGAAGCGATGGCGAGCGTGCGGTCGGTTGCGCTCGATGTGAGGTCGTCGGGAACGACAAAGACGTACGAGAAGAAGAAGCACAGCATGACCAAGCCGGCAATGACGACAACGGCCGGAACGGGATTGGGATTATCGGTTAGATCCCAGATGAGCAGCAGGATAAGCAGCGGAACGACAATACCGAGCAAGATGGCTTGAACCACATGCTGAGCGGTACGAAAGACCTTGGTAGAGTTGTAGCTCTTGCCCAGAATCAGCCTATTGAGATCCACCGTCATCTCCTTCTTACCGACGCACCCCATAGCAATAAAGAGGGCCGCAAGCGACCCTCTCCATTGCATTATGCAATCAAATACTGTGTTTTACATCAAGCCATCGATGAACGGTAGCTTAGGCGCTGTACTTGTTTGCCTCGCCGAAGGTGCCGCCCTCGACAATCCAGCCGTCCTTCATGATGACGTCCATGTTGTCGGTGTTGAGCACGTGGATGTCGGCGGCGACGTCACCGTTGACGACCAGCAGGTCGGCGCACTTGCCGGCCTCGATGGACCCGGTCTCGTCCTCGATGTGGCACATCTTGGCACCGTTGAGGGTGGCGCAGGTGATGGTCTCGACCGGAGTGAAGCCGATCTTGTCGACGAACTCGTACATCTCCTCGATGGAGCAGGTGCCGTACGGGGTGACGAAGGAGAAGGAGTCGGAGCCGATCGTCATGACGACGCCGCGCTTCTTGGCCTCGCGCAGGCAGTCGTAGTTGCGCTGCAGCTCCTTCTCGACCAGGGTGCCCTCGTACTTGTCGTGCAGCTCGGGGACGTAGACGGGCGGATAGGTGGCGTACCAGGTGGGCAGGAAAGCGATCGTCGGGGTGAAGAAGGTGCCCTGCTCGGCCATGAGGTCCATGGTGCGCTCATCGATATCGAAGCCGTGAATCAGCTGCTCGCAGCCAAAGCGAACGGAATCGTAGGCAGCGGCGTGGTTGTTGTAGCAGTGGCTCCACACGGGGATGCCGACCATCTTTGCCTCTTCGACCACGGCCTGGATCTCCTCGGAGCAGTAGTGCTGGTCGCGGCCGGAGTCCCAGCGCCAGATGCCGCCACCGGTAGCCCAGATCTTGATGGCATCGGGGTTCTCACGCAGGCGACGGCGGACGGCCTTGCGCAGATCCCAAGGACCGTCGACCTGATCGCCCCAGGGGTGCGATTCCTTGTTGAGCTCCTGGCTGCAGTGGTGGGAGTCGCCGTGGCCGGCAACGCGGCAGAAGCCAAGGCCGGTGGCCAGAACGCGCGGGCCCTTGAAGACGCCCTTGTCGATGCAGTCACGGATCTGGATACCAAAGCGGCCGATCTCGCAGACGGTGGTGAGGCCGTGGGTGAGGCAGTCGTAGGCCTGCTTGACGGCGACGGCCTGCTTCTCGAGGAGCGGCTGCATGACCCAGTCGGTGTCATCGTCGGTCAAGTTGCCCGAGAAGTGCAGGTGGGTGTCGATCAGGCCGGGAAGGACGGTCTTGCCGGCGGCGTCGATGACCTCAACGCCCTCGGGAAGGTCCTGCATGGCGCCGGCGTACTCGATCTTGCCGTTGTCATCGACGAGAACGAGGGAGTTCTCGACCGGCTCGGCACCGGTACCGTCGATGAGCTTGCCGCCAACGATTGCATACTTAGTGGACATGGTTCCTCCTTATGGATCCATATAGTGGGCGAGGCCGTGTTGGGTTAAGGCCTCACAAAGCTACCCAAGTGGCGCCGGGTTCGGTGCGCGGAAGAGAGGGGCCCGCGCACCTGATCCGCCCCGGCTCGGCGTTACTTTTTGCGGGAATTGGTGAAGGCCATGAGAGCCAGGCCGACGGCCAGCCAGCCAATCACGATACTCCACTCCACCATGTTGAGGGAGGCGGGAGAGAACGGAATCACGAGCAGGCCGATGATGATGGCGCAGGCAGCGATAGCGAGGCCGATGCCAAACTTGCCGCCGGGCACCTCGTAGGGACGAGGCAGGTCGGGCTCGGTGAAGCGCATGCGCAGGCAGGCGAGGGCGACCATGCCGCAGGAGAAGATGAAGGCGAGAGCCGACACGTTGGTCAGAGGGATGAGCATGTTCTTGCCCAGGAACGGACCGACGACGGTGATGACGCCCAAGACGACGCAGGCAAGCTTGGGAGCGCCGGACTTGGGGTCGACCTCGGCGAACTGCTCGGGCAGCTGGCCCTTGCGGCCCATGGCGAGCATGATGCGGCTCGTGGCGCCGTAGAAGGAGTTCATCGGACCCATGGGTCCAAGCGTAGCGATGACGAGCATGGCCAGGTACAGGAGCATGTTGATGCCCTTGAGGCAGGCGAGCGCGGGAACCGGGCTCTTAACGAACTCATGCCAGTCGAGGATGGTGCCGAACGAGTAGATACAGACCATGTAGAAGCCGCCGGCGGCCAGCAGTGCCAGGGAGATGATCTTGCCGAACTTGTTCCAGTTGAGGCCCTCGGCTGCTTCCTCAGCCTGCTGAGGAATGGTGTCGAAGCCGGCGTAGAAGAACGGAGTCAGAACCAAGACCGACACGATGCCGGCGAACAGGCTGGTGCTCTCGGTAGCGGCCTTGCCGCCGCCAGCGCCGGCGACCTGGGAGAACACGGGCATGGCGTTGTCCGGCGAGCCGGTGAACAGCGAGACGCCCATGGCGAGCAGCATGCCGCAGAGCAGGGCCTTGGTCAGGAAGGCCTGGAGTTTGGCAGCCGAGCTGGCGCCGCGGAAGTTGAGGAAGATGACGTAGGCTGCGAAGCCGAGCGCGATCAGCGTCGGGAACAGGTAGACGTCGGCCCCCAGTATGGTGTAGAGCTTGACGGCGCGCAGCCACTCAAGGCCGGGCAGGCTGCCGAACATCTCGGACACGAGGGTCGAAATGGCGATGGCCTCCCACGGGCACAGGATGCCGTTGCCCAGGGCCAAAAGCCATCCGGTGATGTAGCTCAGCGTACGGCCAAAGCTACGATCGACATACTCGACGATGCCGCCCGAGATGGGGATAGCAGCCGTGAGCTCACCGAAAACAGCTCCGACGGGCACGAGGAAGATTGCACCCAAGAGGAATGCAATCATAGCGGGAACGGGACCGCCGCCCACGACCATCCAGTCGCCGACCTGCAGAACCCAACCGGTACCGATGATGGCACCGAAACCGATGGTGAAGAAGTTCCAGAGCGAAAGCGTTTTCTTCATGCCGCCGTTATCCTCGACTGCAACTTCTGCGTTCTTGTCCGCCATTGTTCCCCTCCTTTCCTTTTTGACGCCCCTTGACGTCACCCCTTGCGCGGTCTGTTTTGCCGCGCTCTTTTATTTCGTGGCTTTAAGATACGGCCTTGGCGCAGCAGCTCCGCTTGTAGCTCGACCGAAGGCAGAACTGCAAAACGAGCGGCGCCGTTTTTGGGACGAACGGCACGGTTTGCCGTTCATTGTTGCCGCCCGTCCGACGGGCGTACGCTCATCGGACGCATATAGAGTTGTTTTTGAGGCCGTGTGTTTTGCGCCTTTCGTACCGTTTACCGAGCTTTTGACGCGCAGACCCATTTGTTGCACATCTTTTTTGTAGGATGGACAGGTTATACATGAGACAAGGCGGTACGAATGGCATACGGATACAACGACGGTGATCAACGGCGACAAAGCGTTCGCCTTGCTGGCCGTACCACGCCGACGCCCAGAAGTGCCACGAACAGCAATCCGCAACGTCCTCAAGAGCAACCCAGGCCTTCGTCTCGGCAGCAGGCAAGCAGAACGCGGCAGAGTGGCCGTCTGAGCACGGGCACAAGCGCGCAGCAAGATGGCCGCTTGGGTGCGCGCACTCGACAGCGTCAGGCCGAGGTTCCGCAACTGCGCCGCAACGGCGCACGTCAGCCCGGCATCCATATCAACCGCTTCTTTTCGCATCCCCAAGGCGGACGCGACGGCAAGCCCTACCGCTCGGCATCGCACGCGAATGCCCCCGCCCTGCCGGCTCGTCGACTTCGCCTCGCACTGTGCTCTATCCTTACCTGTCTGGTCTTTGTGCTTATGAGCTCCTGTATGTCCCACGGTTCGGCCGGTCTCGAGCCCACCGCCGAGGACAAGCTGCTCAAGGCCCCCGTCGCACCCGGTTATTCTTTCGCCTTTTCGACCCCGCGCTCGCAATGGCAAGCCGGCACGATGCCCCATATCTATCAGATCGACCCTGCGTGGTCGGAGCTGCCTTACGCCGGCGGCACCATCCGCCAAAATGCCTGCGGGCCCACGTGCCTCACCATGGTCTACATCTATAAGACGGGACGCACCAATATGACCCCCGTCGATATGTGCGCGCTTTCCGAGGCGGGCAATTACGCCCCCACCGGCGCAACCGAATGGTCGTTTATGACGAGCGGCGCGTGGCAGTTGGGACTTAACGGAACGGAGCTCCATATCGATCGCGACTCGATGACCCAGGCGCTGCGTTCGGGAGCGCCCGTCATCGCCGCCGTTCGGCCGGGCACCTTTACCAGCGTTGGACACTACATCGTGCTTTACGGTATTGACGACGCCGATCAGATTGGAGTCTTCGATCCCAACTCGGCCAGCCGCAGCGCCCGACGCTGGGGCGTCGTAGAGGTCCTCAACGAAGTCGAAGCCATGTGGGCCTACTACTAGTCATTGGGCACTCATTGGGGACAGACTTAAATGAGTGGTCGTCGGGGACAGTCTTACGGACGCCGGCCGAGAGCAAACGAAAAGGGCCATCCCGAACTGCTTGGAACTGCCAGCACGGAAAGCGCATCCCGCTTTGGGGCCCAATAGCGGGATGCGCTTTCCGTTAGCGGCCCGTTTGGGAAACTAGGGACCGCTTTTCGACAAAAATCCGGGATGCATTTTCCGATTGAGGGCCTCAAGGGAAACCGCACCCCATGTTGGACGCTCATTCTGGGATGTGCTTTCCGCAGTTGATCGATGCGGCCTTTAAGGACTGTCCCAAGCTGCCGGCAGGAAAGGAACGTCCCCAAGTGCCGGGTTTCCGCAGCCTGCAATGCTCCTCATGAACAGCCGCCTCAATAGCAAAAGCCCCCGCGGCCGAAACGGGCCGCGGGGGCAACAGACCTGCAAGAGTTAACTCAAGTCCTCGCCATTTGATGCAATGACCTTTTGGTACCAGCAGAAGCTGTCCTTTCGGTAGCGATCGAACGTGCCTTTGCCCATATCATCGGCATCAACATAAACAAAGCCATAGCGCTTCTTCATCTGCCCCGTCGAGGCCGACACCAAATCGATACAGCCCCACGGCGTGTATCCCATCAGGTCAACACCGTCCTCGACAATTGCATCGCGCAGCGCAAGAATATGCCTTCGCAGGTAATCAATATGATACGCATCGTGGACTTTGCCGTCTTCCAGCGCATCGAGTCCGCCCACACCGTTCTCGGCGATAAAGAGCGGAAGATGGTAACGATCGTGGTAGCCGGCAAGCGTCACGCGCAAACCCAGCGCATCGATCTGCCACTTCCAGGCAGTCTCTTTATCCTTGAGGTACGGATTGCGCAACGTCGGGAACACGTTGCCCTCCGCCTTCTCGGCGATCACCTGATCATCGGCGCACACCAAGCGCGAGCAATAGTACGAGAACGAGATGAAGTCGACCGTATGCTCTGCCAGATACTCCGTATCGCCCGGCTCAAAGGGCACGTGAACACCCTCTTTCTCGAGTGCACGCAGCTTCCAAGCAGGATAGGCGCCCGCAGCCATCACGTCTGTGTAGAAGTAGCGGCCGCGGTCCTCCTCATACGCAAGCCATACGTCCTCGGGCGCACAACGGTACGGATAGGTCGCACCGGCAGCGACCATGCAACCCACCTTGTTTGCGGGATCGATCTTGTGCAGAATCTCGACAGCGCGAGCGCTCGCCATAAACATATGGTGCGAGAACGCCGCGGTCACGGCTGCACGGTCACGCTCATCCTCGAGCGTGACACCCGCGTTGAGATAGGACAGCGCCACGCTGTTGATCTCGTTGAACGTAAGCCAATAACGCACGAGGCCCTGGTACGCGCGTCCGACGGTCTCGACGTAGTGCGCATACCGCTCGATCATCTCTCGGCTTTGCCAGCCACCATAGCGCTCGACCAGAGCCAACGGATAGTCGTAGTGCGACAGCGTCACAAGCGGCTCGATTCCATGCTCGCGCAGCGCCTCGAATACCTGACGGTAAAACTCCAAGCCCTCGCCGTTGGGCTCGGTCTCCATCCCTGTGGGAAAAATACGGCTCCAGCAAATTGAAAGACGCAGGCACTTAAAGCCCATCTCGGCAAAGAGCTCGACATCCTCGTGCCAATGATGGAAGAAGTCGTTGCCCCAGCGGCATGGATACAGCCTGTCCGGATCGTCCACGGGCTTTTGCCTGCCAAACATTACATCCCAGCGGTCGGAACCCTGTGGGATCAGGTCGGAGTGCGACATGCCGCGGCCGCCCTCGTTCCAGCCCCCTTCGGCCTGGTTGGCGGCGAGGGCACCACCCCACAAAAAGCCCTCGGGCATACCGGCGGCAGACGTTCTGTCAAAGTAACTCATGCTACTCAGCATCCTCGGCAGAAGCTGCCGCGGCGTTCTCCTGCTCCTGAGCCAGGAGCTGGTTATCGTACACCTTAAAGAACGGGTACCAGACCACAGCCATGACCACGATCAAAACGATCGTAAATACCCAGATGCGCGGGTCGAGGCACTGGACAAAGCCCTGAACGAAGATGGGGAACGTGCCGCTCACCAAGATGTAGAAGTTAGAGACAAGACCCAGTGAGACCGCACCCCAATACAGCAGGGCCGAGATCATGCCGCCTAGCACAAACGGAATCATGAGGATCGGGTTGAAGATGATGGGCGCGCCGAAGATCGCGGGCTCGGAGATACGGAAGAAGCTCGGCACGATCGATGCCCTGCCAAATGCCTTGAGCTGCTGCGACTTTGCCCTAAACGCGCAGAGCGCCACAAAAGAGAACGTATTACCCGTGCCGCCGATGAGGTTGATGGCCAACGACATGAGCGCCGGGTGGAACTCAAGCGGCTGCCCGGCAGCATAGAGCGAGGCGTTGGCGGCAAAGGCGGCAAGCGTGACCGGGGCGGTGATGGGCATTACGATCATGTTGCCGTGGACGCCAAAGCACCAAAACAGCAGCGTCATGAAGCAGATAAGCAGTGCGCCGGGCACAGAGTCAACTGCGACGGAAAGCGGGGCAGCGAGCAGCTTCTCGATAACCGAGGGGATGGACAGCGCGGGATCGATCATCTGGATCAGCAGGTTGCCGCCAAAGAAGATGAGGATGTTGGCGAGCATAGGTACGATGGCGCCAAAGGTTTCGGACAAAAACGGCGGCACGCCATCGGGCATCTTGATGGTGATGCCCTTGGTCTGGCAGAAGCGCGTGACCTCGACGGAGACCAAGGCAACGATGATGGCGGTAAACAGGCCCTGCGCACCCAGATAGGTGCAGGGGACCGCCTGGAGCACGGACTCGTCAGCAAGCTGGTAGTAGGACGACGGCGCCACGGCGATCAGGAACATCACCAGCGAGGTCATGCCGGCGTTAAGCTTGGGCATCTTGTAGGTGCCCGCCAGGTTATAGGCGATTGCGAACGTCACGATCACCGACAGTATGCCCATCGTCATGTTGAAGGGAATGAGCAGCGTGAGCTTATTGGCCGTGGCAAAATCGAGCCAAGGGCCAAAGACGGACCAGAACCCGCCCTGCGCCACCAGGTCGGCCGTGACCGGCGGGTTGGCGAGGATCATAAAGACGGCAGATACCAAGATGAAGCTGATCGCGCTCATAAAGCCCTTTTGCATGGAGGCAAAGTGGCGCTCGGTGCCGCAGAAATTGGCGATAGGGGTCAGTTTTTCCTGAAGCAGGGTCATGAACTTCTCCATGGTTGCCTCCTAACCCAACAGCGACTGGGCGAGTGCCAGCACGTTGGCGGCGTTGCCCATGCCGTAGTCCTGTGCGGGGATGACCGCGGTCGGCTTACCGCTCCCCTGCTTGACGGTGTTGAGCTGGTAGGACACCTGCGGCCCCAAGAGCAGCACGTCATAATTGGCGCACGTCTCCTGATACTCGCCGATACCCACCGCATCGATATCGAGCTCGATGCCGTTTTGCTCCGCATATTTCTCGAGTGTCTTCATCAGAATGCTTGTAGACAGACCAGCTGCGCAAACAAGAAGGATCTTCATAAGGGATTCCCTTCGCATTGATTGGTTGGATAGTCACCGCACGCCGCTAGGCGTTCTTGGTTGCAGTGCGCTCATACAGGCAGATCAGCTCCTGCACGAGCTCCTGAGCAAGCATGGAGCACATGAGGTGGTCCTGAGCATGGACCAGCAACACATCCACCGACAGATGCTCGCCCGCTGCCTCAGTCGAAAGCAGCTGCGTTTGGATGTGGTGAGCCTTGATTCCCGCATCCTTTGACTGCTTCATGAGTTTGGCGGCGGCGTCAAAATCCCCCGCCTTTGCCTTTTCAAGGGCTTCGAAGGCAAGGCTGCGTGCCTCTCCCGCTGCAGCGACCAGCTGAAACGAAACCATCTCGGTTCCCTGATCGTCCATAACGGTCTCCTCTCCCGTGATGTTTGGTTTGTACTTGATTATTCGAAACGCCTATCTCCCGCCCGCAATCCTCGAGGTTTATTGCAGGTAGACTGACAGGGTCATCGACAAAAGAAGTCTTAAGCCGTATGCGCTTGCACAAGCGCCATCAGCTCATGCCAGGACCGGCGCTCGCGTAGGCGCTCGACCCCCTGGCGGTCCATAAAGATCTCGGCGAGCAGTGAGCTCAAGATCCGCGCCTCATCGCCGCCCGACCGGGCAAACGACACCATAAAGACGATATCGACCTCATGGCCGTATTCGTCCCAAAGAATGGGATGTTCGAGCAGGCCCACGGTAACAAAGGCCTCGGCGCTCAAGGGATGCATCCCATGGGGCATGGCTACCCCATTGCCAAACGAGGTGGCGCTCGCGCTCTCGCGCTCGGCGACCTCTTGGGCAAACTGGGCATCGACACGGCCGCTCTCGACGGCGCGCTCGGAGAGATATCGGAGAACGGCCTGCTTCGACGACGCCTCAACGCGGTTGAAGAACAGGGCACGGCTAAAGAAAGAGCTCACGGAGTCCGATTGCGCAGTGTCGTCGCTCAGCACCTTGCGGATAGCGTTGACATCGCTCGTCTCCAAGAAGAAATCGGCCTCGCGGACGGGCACGGGCAACTTGACGTTGAGCGGCACCGTTGTGAACACGTAGTCGATATGCGAAAAATCGAACGTTCCCACGCGGGCGACATCGCATGTCTCAATCGAATCGATATACATGCCAAACTGCTTGCGGTACTGGTGCTCGAGCATACGGGCGCTTCCCGCTCCCGAGGCGCACACGATCAGGATGCGTTTGCGACGCGGCTGGTCGGCTTGCTGCTCGAGGGCCAGGGCAAATGCCATGGCGATGTAGCCGAGCTCTTCATCAGAGGGCTGGCTGCCAAAATGACGCTCGAGTACCTGCGAGGTGCCAGCTGCCATCGAATAGGCCAACGGAAACCTCGTCTTGATATCGGACAGCATGGGGTTATCCATATGCATGTGATATTCAAGGCGATAGCCCAGAGGGCCGATATGCCGAGCAAGGTTCATGCGAAGTTCAAGATCGCCGCTAAAGTCAAACCTAAACTCATCGTTGACCGCACGTACCATCTCGGAAGCAATCTCCCACATCTCGTCCGAGATAACGGCAGAGCCCTTCTCGGGCACACCCGTGCCCCTGCCGAGCAAATGGATTGCGATAAAGGCAACCTCTTCTCGGGGCATGCTCACGCCCAGGGCATCCTTGATGTTTGCGGCAATCTGGAAAGCCGCGGCGTATTCGCGCGTTCCCTCCAGTTTTTGAACGTCCGATTCTGCAGCTGGGACATAGCAGCCCTGCTCGATGCGGCCAAGAGCAATGTAAAGATGCATGATGAGATTGCGGGATGCCAGCGAGCTCACCGTGACGGGCGAGGCAGTCAGGGCATCGTCCACACATGCGGCGATGGCCCGCAGGCGCTCGGCGAGCTCTGCATCGTCGGTGTCGGGCAACACGGGCCTCACCAGTGAGGCCAGACACAGACGCCGTTGCGACTCCCCACCCGCAACGCGGATTCCGTAGCGAGGGCGCTTTTCGAGCATCAAGTCAAATTGGGCGAGTTTCTGCTCTACCAGACGCATGTCATTGGACAGAGTTCGCGCCGAAACGTAGAGTAAATCCGCATACTCCTCAATCGTCACCCACTGGGACCGCATGAGAAGGTCGTTAAGAAGGAAGGACACACGGCCGTCGCGCGTATCAGGAATGCCCGGATGGGCCAGAGCCGCACCGTCCAGCAAGCGAGCAAGCTCATCTGCATGTGCAACATCGATACGATATTGCCCTTTGCTGCCAACGATGCGTGCAACCCCCGCAAGCTTGTCGTTTGCGCGATGGATATAGTTTCTCACGGCGCGCTCGCTTACCTCGAGACGCTTGGCAAGCACCGCAACAGCGACAGGCTGAGCGTCCTCGATCATATTTACAAGCTGCTTGACGCGAGCATCCATGTCCTCCTCCTTTCCCTGCGTCTAGTCTAACGCGGTAAAGAATGACACTCCACGTCGCGCTCGTTCCGCCAACTCGGAACAGGTTGCGGGGAGTCCAGCCGAACTTATAGGGAGCACGGAGAAAGGACCCGAAAGCCATGTGCCGGTGTGAGATGCGCTTTCCGCAGTCATTGGGGACAGACTTAAATGAGTAGTCGTTGTGGACGTTCTTGTTTGACTAGTCGTTTAAGAACGTCCCCAATGACTAGGTGAATAGCAAAAGCCCCGCAGTCGGAGCGGACCGCGGGGCTCATGAAGAGAGGCTAGTTTGTGGGCGCTTTGCCTGGCGCCCACGGGAGAGGCAACGGAGTAGGGGCTACTCGTGGATGCGGGTACCGGAGAGGCCGGCCATGGTCTCGGCGGCCTTGTCCAGGGCGCCGATGATGCAGGTGCGGCCCTTGCGGGAGCGGGCGAACTTGATGGCGGCGCGGACCTTGGGCTCCATGGAACCCTTGCCGAACTGACCCTCGTCGGCCAGGCGCTCGGCCTCGTCGGCGGTGAGGTCCTCGAGCTCCTCCTGGTTGGGCTTGCCAAAGTTGATGGCGACGTGCTCGACGGCGGTCAGCAGGAACAGGACGTCGGCGTCGCAGTCCTCGGCCAGCAGCTCGCCGCCCAGGTCCTTGTCGATGACGGCGGGAACGCCCTTGTAGCAGCCCTTGTTCTCGTAGTCGCGGACGACGGGGATGCCGCCGCCACCGCAGGCGATGACGATGAACTCGTTGTCGAGCAGGTTGAGGATGGAGTCGGCCTCGACGATCTTCTTGGGATCGGGGGAGGCGACGACGCGACGCCAGCCGCGGCCGGAATCCTCGACGAAGACCTTGGAGGGATCCTCGGCCATGAACTCCTTGGCCTGCTCCTCGGTGTAGAAGGGGCCGATCGGCTTGGTCGGGTTCTTGAACGCGGGATCGTCGGGATCGCACTCGATCTGGGTGACGACGGTGGCGGCGTGCCAACGCTTGTAGCGCTTGTGCATCTCGCGGCCGATGCCCTGCTGCAGGTGATAGCCGATGTAGCCCTGGGACATGGCGCCGCACTCGGGCAGCGGCATCTCGGGGGTGCCGATGGCGTCGTGGGCGGCGGCGAAGGCGTTCTGGATCATGCCGACCTGCGGGCCGTTGCCGTGGGTGATGATGATCTCGTTGCCCTGCTCGATGAGGCCGAGGAGAGCGTGGGCGGTGTTGCTCACGGCCTCGATCTGCTCGACGGGGTTGTTGCCGAGGGCGTTGCCGCCGAGGGCGACGACAATACGATCGGGCTTGCCAAGAGGCTTAGACATTGCTGGAATCCTTTCTGTAAAAGGCCTACAACCCATTAATAACCCGCGTCCGTGCGATACGCGAGTTTATTAGGGTTTATATTCTCTTTATCGCTCATTTTATTCATTTTGGAAATACCTAAGCGGCGAACGGTCGATTTTACCCGCTCAGCGTAAAGAAGCCCAGTTCAGGTATATCTACGCCATTTACGTGCAACTTTATTTAAATAGAGCAGGGATTAGACCAGATTATGCAAACTATATCTTTGCTAAACACAAAACGGACAGCGCAATATCTTACTCGCGCTATACGAGATTCTATGCACTTATAAGTCGAGTATGCACCCCTGCAAAAACAAGGGGCTTTTCATCCAGCAAAAGGAATAAAGAAGCGCTCCGAAAAGGCGGCAACAGCCAAGTCCCCCATCCATCCCCAAAGTGGCGCGAGGTTTCGCGGCAAAGCCGCGAAACAGCGAAAGGGACGGAATACCCGGCCAACTACGTCCTTCATCCGCCCACACAATCTGAGGACGTAGTCGTAGCAGGATCTGAGGGCTGACCTTCGCGGACACTCCGCAGGACGAAAGAACCCCCGCCGCACGTAGTGCGCAGCGGGGGTTCTTTCATGTCCGAGGACGTCCGCGAAGGTTAGCCCTCAGATCCTGCGGTGGGAGACTTAGGCCTCGTTGTACACCGTCTTGAGCTTCAGCAGGTGCTGATAGCGGTCCATAGCGGCCTGCTCATTCTCCTTGAAGAGCTCCTCGGCGCGCTCGGGGAAGGAACGCGTCAGCGAAGCGTAACGGGCCTCGTTCATCAGGAACTCCTGATAACCGCCCGCGGGCTCCTTGGAATCGAGCGAGAACTTCTTGCCGGCAGCAGCCTCGGGGTTGAAGCGGAAGAGGTTCCAGTAACCGCACTCGACGGCCTTCTTCATCTCGGCCTGGCAGTTCTGCATGCCGCCCTTCTTGATGGAGTGCATCTCGCAGGGGCTGTAGCCGATGATGAGGGACGGGCCGTCGTAGGCCTCGGCCTCGTGGATGGCCTTGAGGGTCTGAGCCGGGTTGGCGCCCATGGCGACCTGCGCCACGTAGACGTAGCCGTAGCTCATGGCGATCTCGGCCAGGGACTTCTTCTTGGTCACCTTACCGGCAGCGGCGAACTGAGCGACCTGGCCCAGGTTCGAGGCCTTGGAGGCCTGACCGCCGGTGTTGGAGTAGACCTCGGTGTCGAAGACGAAGACGTTGACGTTGTGGCCGGAAGCCAGGACGTGGTCCAGGCCACCGAAGCCGATGTCGTAGGCCCAGCCGTCGCCGCCGAAGATCCAGAAGGACTTCTTGGTGAGGTAAGCCTTGTCGGCGAGGATCGCCTTGGAAGCGTCGCAGCCGCACTTCTCGAGCTCGGCAACGTAGGCGGCGGCAGCGGTCTTGGAGGCCTCGGCGTCGTTGACGGAGTCGATCCAAGCCTGGCCGGCGGCCTTGAGCTCATCGGACGGACCATCGGCAGCGATGATGTCCTGGGTAGCGGCGATCAGCTTGTGCTGAACGGCCTCATAGCCAACGGCCATGCCCAGACCATGCTCGGCATTGTCCTCGAACAGGGAGTTGTTCCACGCCGGGCCGTGACCGTCCTTGTCCTTGCAGTAAGGAGCGGTGGCAGCGGGGTTGCCCCAAATGGAGGAGCAGCCGGTGGCGTTGGAGATGAACATGCGGTCGCCGGCAACCTGGGTCACCAGACGTGCATAGGCGGTCTCGGCGCAGCCGGCGCAGGAGCCGGAGAACTCCAGGTAGGGCTGCTTAAACTGGCTGCCCTTGACGTTGGCCGCGATGAGCTCCTTCTTCTCGGAGACGTTCTCGACCATGTAGTCCCAAACGGGCTGCTGGTCCATCTCCTGCTCGGTGGGAACCATCTCGAGGGCGCCCTTGGGGCAGACCTTGACGCAGTTGGTGCAGCCCATGCAGTCGAGCGGGGACACAGCCATGGTGAACTTCATGCCCTTGGCCTTGGGGCCCATGGCGTCGAGCGTGCGGGTAGCCTCGGGCGCGGCGGCAGCCTCGTCTTCGGTCATCGCGAACGGACGGATGGTGGCATGCGGGCACACGTAGGCGCACTGGTTGCACTGGATGCACTTGGTCTCGTCCCAGTGGGGAACGACCACGGCGACGCCGCGCTTCTCGTATGCGGAGGCGCCCAGCTCAAACTGGCCATCGGCGCAATCGACGAAGGCGGAAACGGGCAGGCTGTCGCCGTCCATGCGATCGATGGGCTCGAGCAGGTTCTTGACCTGCTGGGCGATAGCGGACTTGGTCTCCTCGGAGAGCTCGACGGGAGCGGCATCCTCGGCGGTAGCCCAGTCGGCCGGAACCTCGAACTTACGGAAGGCGGTAGCGCCGGCATCGATGGCCTTGTGGTTGGCGTCGACGATAGCCTGGCCCTTCTTCATGTAGGACTTGGTAGCCGCGTCCTTCATGTACTGCAGGGCGTCCTCGGCGGGCAGGACCTTGGCCAGCGCGAAGAAGGCGGACTGGAGCACCGTGTTGGTGCGCTTGCCCATGCCGACCTTGGCGGCCAGGTCGATAGCGTCGATCAGGTAGACGTTGACGTTGTTGTTCGCGATGTAGCGCTTGGCCACGGCGGGCATGTGCTCGGCGAACTCCTCGTCGCTCCACTGGCAGTTGACCAGGAAGGTGCCGCCCGGCTTGACGTCGCGGACCATCTTGAAGCCCTTAACGATGTAGCTGGGGTTGTGGCAAGCGACAAAGTCGGCCTTGGTCACGTAGTACGGCGAACGGATCGGAGAATCGCCAAAGCGCAGGTGCGAGACGGTGACGCCGCCGGTCTTCTTGGAGTCGTACTGGAAGTAGGCCTGGACGTACTTGTCGGTGTGGTCGCCGATGATCTTGATCGAGTTCTTGTTGGCGCCGACGGTACCGTCGCCACCCAGACCCCAGAACTTGCACTCGATGGTGCCGGGGGCTGCGGTGTTGGGCGTATCCTCGGCCTCGGGCAGGCTCAGGTTGGTCACGTCATCGACAATGCCGATGGTGAACTCGCGCTTGGGCTCGTCCTTCTTGAGCTCCTCGAAGACAGCGAACGCGGACGCAGGAGGCGTGTCCTTGCTGCCCAGGCCATAACGGCCGCCGACGACCTTGATGCCCGTCTTGCCGGCCTCGTAGAGAGCGGAGACGACGTCCTGGTAGAGCGGCTCGCCGATGGAACCCGGCTCCTTGGTACGGTCCATGACGGCAATCTTCTGGACGGTCTCGGGGAGAACGTCGACGAAGTGCTTGATGGAGAACGGACGGAACAGACGAACCTTGACCAGGCCGACCTTCTCGCCGTGAGCGTTGAGGTAGTCGATGACTTCCTCGAGCACGTCGCAGAAGGAGCCCATGCACACGACGACACGATCGGCGTCGGGAGCGCCGTAGTAGTTGAACAGGCCGTAATCGGTGCCGAGCTTCTCGTTGATCTTCTTCATGTAGCCCTCGACGACGGCGGGAAGCTCGTCGTAGACCTTGTTGCAGGCCTCACGGTTCTGGAAGAAGATATCGCCGTTCTCGTGGCTGCCGCGGGTGTGCGGGTGCTCAGGGTTGAGCGCGTGGTCGCGGAAAGCCTGGACGGCGTCCATGTCGCACATCTCGGCCAGATCCTTGTAGTCCCACATGGCGACCTTCTGGATCTCGTGGCTGGTGCGGAAGCCGTCGAAGAAGTTAAGGAACGGGGTCTTACCCTCGATGGCGGCAAGGTGAGCCACCGGCGAGAGGTCCATGACCTCCTGGACGTTGCCCTCGGCGAGCATGGCGAAGCCGGTCTGACGACAGGCCATGACGTCGGAGTGATCGCCAAAAATGTTCAGGGCGTGGGAAGCGACGCAACGCGCGGAGACGTGGAAAACGCCCGGGAGCTGCTCGCCTGCGATCTTGTACATGTTCGGGATCATCAGGAGCAGACCCTGAGAAGCCGTGTAGGTGGTGGTCAGAGCACCGGCGCCCAGCGAACCGTGAACGGTACCGGCTGCACCTGCCTCGGACTCCATCTCGACGACCTTGACCGGGGTGCCGAAGATGTTCTTGCGACCCTGGGCCGCCCACTGGTCGACATGGTCGGCCATCGGGCTGGACGGCGTAATGGGATAGATTCCCGCTACCTCGGTGTACGCATACGAAACATATGCGGCCGCCTCGTTGCCGTCCATAGACTTAAACTTACGCGCCATATACCCCTCTCCTCTCATATAGGTATACAGGCCCCGGCGATCGCCGGGATGTTGGCGTGATGGGATTTTCGCTGTTGCTTCCAATCATCTGGCAGGCAGGCTCAGCAGCAGGTACATGGCGTGGAGAGAAGGCATGCCGAGGCGAGGGCCAGCTGATGCGCCCCACAGACCCGACCGCCCGTCTTGCACATGACCGAGCGCCGCAAAGGCCGCATGCCGGATGCTCCCGGGCACGCCCCGGCGATGGGAAGCGCCCGCAACGGAAATCCGCATGCGGGTTTATTGTACCCCGCCGTCAAGTGTAATTTCGGCAAATATAGGCGGGCGGTAAAGGTTTACCTCGGGTGACTGCCGGGAGCAAAATGATCCCTTGGGGACGGAGGGACCATTTGGCAGGACTGGCTAGAGGGCACCGAAGAGAATGGCGTAGGTAGTGGATTCGCCGAGCTTGAGCTCGTCGCCGGGATTGAGTTGGGCGGAACGGCCGGGCTCGACCTGAATGCAGACGCGCGTGGCCCCGTTTACCACCACGGTTCCGTTGGTGGACGACAAGTCCTCGACGTGCCAGATATTTTGAGCATCGCACCAGATATGGGCATGGCGGGCCGAGACATCGTCGCCGACGTCGGTAATATCGCCCTCGCCAGTGGCCAGCGCGCCAATCTCAACACCCTGCTCACTCGGCTGAATCCAGCGCGGGGCGCTCACGACAAAACTGTTTTGTACGCGCAGCAAGCCCAAGGGGTGCGCCGGGGCGGGTTCGCGTTCGCCCGCGGTCATCGACATGCCAAGCGAACGCGGCGTGGATGTGCCTCCGCCACAGGTCGCGTGCGCGTAGTCGATGGCATAGTTCACCGAGGACCGCACATCCGCCGAACAACCGACGGCGACAAACAGCACCAGCACGGCCTCGGCGCGCTCGGCGGGCATGAGTTCCGCCGCCTGGGACAGGCGATCGAGCGCGTTGCGATAGAGATTCGTGTCCTGGTGGCACTCTTCGAGCGCGCGTACCATCGGTTCACCTGCAGGACCGCACACCATATTGATCACAGCCGTGGAGTCCATGGGATTGCGCTGGCGCAGGGCCAGTTGCGACATAATACGCGCAGCCGAGGTACCGTATTCGGCAAAGTAGCGCTGCTGAAGCGTGCCGACCGGCGCGCGAACGATAAAGCGGGAAACCCAAGAGCGATCGGCGGCTCGGCTCTGCGGGCTGCGGCCGTCGGCGAGCGGACGGGACGAAAGCACCAAGCCGCACAGCTCGATATGGCTCAGATGCGCCGCGCGCTTAAAGATGTCAAACATGGCCCCGCATGGGGTGAGCTCAACTTGAGATGCCATGACCTAGGCCTCCTTGGTCGTAAAAATAGAATCGGACGATACTTCGACAGGTCCGCCAAAAGTACGGGCAGCTGCGGCTCCACCGGCAAGCGGAGTCGCCATCTGGGCTTTTGTGCGTCGCGGTGCCGAAACGGGAAGTTCAAAGGCAAAGCCCATCGCAAGCAAAAACCACGTAAGCGTATAGGTTGCAACCAGAGCGGCAACAAGGCCGCCCATCACGGCGCGTTGGGAAAATACGCTACATGCAGCCACAACCAACACCGGAACCTCGCAGGCAGAAAGCGCAAGCACACCCTGCAGGAAGCCCGAGCGCCGATCGCGCGCAAGTGCCCCCGCGGCAACGCCGGCTATGCCTGGCAGCGCCAACGCCAGTGCGGCAATAATACCCGGTAGCGACCCAGACCACACGAGCGATCCCAAAGTCGCCGTCACGCGAGCGCCCGACGCCAGCAGCGCGGCCGAGACCACGACCACAGTCCAAACCACGCCACAGACGACCGACGCGCCGACCATCAGCGCGCGACGAACCGCGCGACCGGACGCATCCATGGGGCACGGCGTGAGCGGCTCGCCGCGGAGCGAACGACCGACATTTTGCGCATAGTGGTCACAAAACGCCGAGAGCGCTGCCTCGACCGCCGCCGGCTCGGGACGATCTTTTTGATGGCTGGACAGGCAGGCCATCACCACGTCGAACAGCTGGGCATCGACAAACGCCAGCGCGTCGCGCAGCTCTTCGGAATCCGGCTCAAGCCCTAGCTGCTGGGCCTGCTCGGCCGCGGCGAGCGCCACATCGGGCTCACGACGAAGCAGCTGAGTCAAATCACAACCGGGCGCATGGGCACCAATGGGATAGTCGGGCCACGTGTCCATCTTGAGACGGTAGGGGCTCGCGATGTCGCGCGTCTTTTTGCGCGAACCCGAGGTGCCCGAAGTGCTCGGCGCGGCTTCGTATGGCGCGACGCCGGCAATGAGCTCGTAAACCGTGCTTGCCGCGGCATAAACGTCAATCGCCGGCGACATACGCAAAGCGCGCAGGTCGGGAATATCGTCGGTGAGCATCTCGGGCGGGGCATAGGCAACCGTCGCGCGACGCAGCGTGGCATAACGCTCCGTAAACGACGCCTTGCCGCCGGTACCGGCCACGGCCGACGCAGGCTCAAGCGCCAGCGACGAGCCAAAGTCGATCAGGCACAGGTCAAAGGTGCCCTCGGCAAGCTGCCGGTCAAGCGGTAGACGCGCCGTGCGCACCATAATATTAGCGGGCGAGATATCGCGATGGACAAAGCCCTCGCCCACCAGGCTCATGCGGCAGAGCAGATCGAACAGGTCGCGACCCAGACGCGCCGCCACAAGCGGCGACAGGCGTCCGGCATCGTCCACGGCAAGTCGCGAACGCAAGCGGGCAAGCGTCTCGCCCTCGACCCATTCCATGACAATTGCAGGCACACCGTCAACCTCGCCCCAGCCATAGAGGCGGGGAAAGCCCTTAAGGCCCGAAAGGGCGCGATGGCATTCATATTCCTCGCGAAATGCCGCTTTGAACTTGGCGACCAGCGACTCATGGGCGGCATCGTCGTCAAACTCATCGCGCGTCGGCAAGATGAGCTGTTTGAGTGCCACGGCCTCGCCTTGGGCGTTGACAGCACGCGTCACGCGGCCGATACCGCCACGGCGCATGGTGGCATCGTCGGCAAACAGTATCGTAAAACGACGCAGATAGGCAGGCAGTTCGTCCTGACCGAGCGCAATGGCCGGCTCAAACCCGTCGACACGCGCCAGGCGCAGGCCGACCATGGGATCGCGACCGAGCGATTGTGGTGTGGTGGATGCAAGATCGGTCATCATAGGGCAAGCGCCGCCACGTTATTGTTGAAGTTACCGAGCGCGACGTCATCATCGCCGTAATGGCCGACCCATTGACATAGGTTGGTGTAACAGCCCCACAGATTGGCATACTGCTGATACCACCTTGACCGGGGCGAGAATGTCTGACGACCGAACTCGGCTCGAATGACAAACATCTCCCCGACCAGGCTGTCGCACGGCCTGGGATCTCCCGTAGAGTTATAGGTCGAGACCACGACATTGGCACGAGAAACATAGCCGTCGAGCATGTTGTACTTGGTCACAAGCCAACTGTGAATGCTCTCTTCCTCAGCAGCGGAAAGGCCGCCGGAGTTTGCATCGTTGTCAGTGTTGCCGCCCGTCGAGCCGCCGTTTCCAGGCCCTCCGGTAGAGGAACCCAACCCAGAGCCGCCGCCCGAACTCGATGAATCCGAGCCGGAGCCAGAAGTATCCGAGCTACCGGGCTTTCCGGACTGCTGGGCGTCCTGCTCCTTTTGCTGCTCGACCTTATTCACCGTTGCCGCCACGCTATTGTTGGACAATCGATCGATGATCTTGGTGTTGGTGAGCACGATGGTTTTGCCATTGGCAAGCGTGACTTCGTTGTCCGGGGCCTCGGCGCCGTCCGCATCGTCGGTGCCAAACACAATATGCCCGACCACACTTGCCCAAGCATATCCAGTCGTGGTGCCCAGATCGCTTTTGACCTCATGCCCCACGCGCGGTTCGCGTGCGGCATGCGCCTGCATCATGGACGGCACGGTCATGCCATAGGCAGAAACGCCAGCTATGACCAGCACCAGCGAGCACGATAGCAGTGCGTACGCCCGCGACGCCAAGCCCAGTCGGCGTCGTATGCGCACCGCGGCGCCGCGCTTTGTCTGAGTGCCACCGGGCCGCATGCGTTCTCCTCCAACAAAAACACGCCGCTCGGGAGCGGCGCATTCATTCGAATCCATATTTGAGTGTATCAGCGAACCCAAAAGGTTGCGCAACGAATGAGCAAATTAAGGATGCGAGCGGAAGCATCCATGCGATAAGCGGATACGAAGCATCTTTGTTGCACAACAAACTCACAGTCGCACGGGGAAATTATGACTACCCCGTGCGACTGTGAGGAAAACATACGGCAGGAGCAGGCTCGCCACCTAAATCGCGCGACGGGCCTCGATGGCGCGGCCAAGCGTAAGCTCGTCGGCATACTCCAAGTCGCCGCCCACGGGAAGGCCGCTTGCCAGACGCGACACCTCGACGCCCAACGGCTTGATGGTACGGGCCAGATAGCTCGCCGTGGTCTCGCCCTCAATATTGGGGTTGGTGGCGATGATGACCTCGTGGATGTCCTCGTGGCCCAAGCGTGCCAGCAGCTCTCGAATGTGCAGCTGCTCGGGGCCAATCTTGTCCATGGGACTGATCACGCCGCCCAATACGTGGTAGAGGCCGTGGTAGCTGCCCGTGCGCTCGATCGCCTGGACATCGCGCGGCTCGCCCACCACGCAAATGCGAGTGGTATCGCGCATCGGGTCCTGGCAGATGGAGCACTCGTCGGCCGTGGCGTAGTTAAAGCAGCGGCTGCAAAAGTGGACCTCCTGCTTGACCTCCAGGATGGCCTCGGCCAGGCGGCGGGCCTCCTCGGCATCGGCCTCGAGCAGGTAATAGGCTATGCGCTGGGCCGACTTGGGACCAATGCCCGGCAGACGACCCAGCTCATCGAGCAGTTTTTGCAGACTGTGATTCGCGCTCATATATATGTGTGTCTTAGAACGGCATGCCCGGGATGTTGAGGCCGCCGGTGATGGCGCCCATCTGCTTGTTGGCGAGCTCGTTGACGCCGCGAACGGCCTCGTTAACAGCAGCCATGATCATGTCCTGCAGCATATCGACGTCCTCGGGATCGAGGGCATCGGGGTCGATGGTGAGGTTGACGAGCTCCATCTCGCCGTTAACGGTCACCTTGACCATGCCGCCGCCGGCAGAGGCGTCGACGGTCTGGGACTTGAGGTTCTCCTGCGCGGCGGCAAGCTGCTCCTGCATCTTGCGAGCCTGCTTCATCATCTGCTGCATGTTCATACCGGCCATGATGGCTCCTTTGCGTGCGGCCGCGCAACGAGCTGCAAGGGCAGCCGGGGCGCGGCGGGACTTTCAAACTCAAAAATCGTACCACGGCGCGAGGCCAGCAAGCGGGGCGGTCACGCTACCTCAGTCGATATACATGTCCTGAGTGCAGACCGCACCCAATGATTATGCAAAGTTGCATAATTCGCATCTGCATAAGATTGAAAGCTAAATCTTGTAGAGCCGGAATCCGACATTTAATGCGTACCACTAAATGGCTAAATGCCGAGCCACCACTCGAGGTGGCGCTCATGACGGTGGGATATAATTTGATTGCCATAGATAGCAATTTGGAGGTACCCCATGAATGCCCCCGACGTGCTCCAAAACATCCGCCCAAAACACCCCGTTATGTATGTGGTTCTCTATCTCTTCGTCGGCTGGGCATTGCTGGTTGTCATCACCCATGCTATAGCCTTTGGAGCAGAACTGCTGGTAGCCAGCTCGGACCAGCCCGTCGTCAAATGGGAAGCGACCGATGAGTGCACCGACGGAACCCGAACCATTTACTACAACAGCCCGTCCCTCTACCAAGAGTTCAAGGTCAAGATAAAGGACTCCAGGATTGTCGATGCCGAACTGGGCTCTTTATTTACAATCGGAGCAACCGTCAACGCCGAGCAAGTCGAGCACACGGACAGCTGCGCGACGTATCGTATCGACCTCAGCACCCTAGGCCGACCGTCACGCACCTGTCTACTCGAATGCGATATACGCGGCACCACACTACACATGTCCGAAATACAGATGCGCCCGGACATTGAGCCCTCTTCTTGAGCGGTATACCCGCCTGCGCAGCTACTCCACCGGCTTGAAGATGGTGGACTGGCCAAAGACGCTGCGGATGAGGGCTTTGGCCTCGTCCTCGGTCTGCGGGATGCTCGGGGCTGCGCCCTGGTGGCCGAAGGGGCTGCCGGCACCGGGGTTGGACTCCCAGGGGGCAGCGGGGGCGTCCTCCTCTTTGGGGGCAGTTGCAGCGGGCTTGGGCGCGGACGCCGCACCCGGCACGTCGAACGGGGGCAGATCGTCCCCGCCGGCATCGGCAGCAAAACCGCCGACCATGGCATCGTCGTAGGGAACCTGCTCGGATTCCCACGGCGCAGCCTGTGCAGACGGTTGAGCCTTGGGAGCGGACGAGCGTTCGGGCGCGCGGGGCGCGGGCTCGGTCGGAAGCTTGCCCGTGGCAGGAGCGCCGGCAGGGTTGTCGGAGCGCAGCCAGGGGACCTTAGCCAGGTCGGATGACTTTGGCGCAGGCGCGGCGGCGGGCTTGGGCGCGGGGACCGGAGCAGCCGGTTTGGGCGCCGCGGGCTCAGGCGCCGACGGGGTCGGTGCCGCTACCGGCGCTGTTATTGGCTGCGGCGCGCTGGCGCTCGAGGATACAGGGGCCGCCGAGGACACGGGTTGCGGGTCCGCAGATACCGCAGCCCGTGCAGATGGAGAATGCTCCTCATGTTGAGGAGCCGGCGTGCCACCCCCATCCAGGACATAGTCGACGGTACGACGACCGAAGACCGCACTGACTGTCGGCAGAACCACCGACTGTGTGTCGGCGCGACCGAGCATCTTGATAGCAAAGGTCGAGCCCGCGGGGAACGAAACCGTGAGCTTGGAGCCGTCGTCGGCCGTGGCGCGGGCGTTGAGCAGCAGGCCTGCGTAGGAAGCCTGACGAGCCTTGACGCGCTCGACGACCTCGGCCCATTTGCGCTGGAGCTCGCCGGCGTCCTCGACCGCGGGGGTCTCGGCAGCACCGGCGGCGGCAACCTCAGCGGCGTTGTTGGGCTTGGACACCGGCACGGTCGATGCAGCAGGCACGGGAGCCGGAGCCGCAACGGGCTGAGGTGCAGGCGTTACAGGCTTGGGCGCGGGAGCCGGAGCCGCGGACTTGGGTGCAGGCTGGGCAGCCGGAACAGCAGCGCCGCGGTCCCAAGGCATGCCGCCCTGATGCGCGGACGTAGCAGCGGGAGCGGCAGATGCCACAGGGGCAGCAGCCCGGGCACCCGAGATCAGCGTCGGCTGCTGGACAGCGGGTGCGGATGCAGCAGGCGCACTCGCTTGAGCAGCAGCCACGCTCGCCGGCACGGCGCCGTTGGCAACCATGGCCTCCAGGCGTGCCACGCGCTCGGCCAATGCCTCAATCGTTAAATCAGCCTCGGGACGTGCCAGACGCGTGCAGGCGATCTCGAGCACCAGGCGCACGTCGCTCGCACCCCTCATCTCCAGTGCGGCATCGTCGAGCACTGTCAGCACACGGGCCAGGCGGTCGGCAGGATGCTCGCCAAAGGCAGCGGCCTCGGCAGCAAGCGCCTCGGCCTGCTCGGAGCCGCCCTCAAACAGCTCGGCACGGGCACCGGCAACGCAGGCAACATACACGTCGCGCACATGCGCCACCAAGTCACGCGTCAGCTCAAGCAGGTCATTGCCCTCCTCGACCTGTGCGCGAATGAGCCCATACAGCTCGGCGACATCACGATCAGCAATGGCGCGCGCAAACTCGCCTAGAATCTGGTCCGAAACTTCGCCCAAAAGCGAACGGGCATCGTCCGCATGCACGGCGCCGTTGCCAAAAACGCTCAGCTGCTCCAGCGTGGAGAGCGCGTCGCGCATGCCGCCCTTGGCATGGCGCGCCACGATAGCCAGCGCCTCGTCGTCGTAATCGAAGCCCTCCTGCTCGCACACGTATGCCAGGCGGCGCTCGATATCCTCGTTGCCGATGCGATGGAAATCGAAGCGCTGGCAGCGCGAGAGGATGGTCTCCAGAATCTTTTGCGGGTCGGTGGTGCACAGCACAAAGATCACGTGCGCCGGCGGCTCCTCGAGCGTCTTGAGCAGCGCGTTAAACGCCGCCGTCGTGAGCATGTGGACCTCGTCGATGATATAGATCTTGTACTTGCCACGCACCGGGGCAAAGTTGACGGAGTTGATGATTTCCTCGCGCACGTTGTCTACGCCGGTACGGCTTGCGGCATCGAGCTCGTAGACATCGGGGTGGTTGCCCTCGGCGATGAGCTCGCATTCCTCACAGGTGCCGTCGGGCATGCAGCCGCTCGCACCCTCGGCGCGCGCTGCCTCGGCATTGCGACAGAGCAGCGCCTTGGCAAGAATACGCGCCATGGTGGTCTTGCCCGTGCCGCGCGGTCCGCAGAACAGGTACGCATGGGACAGGCGCCCCTCGGTGATGGCGTGCTCGAGCGTCGAGACGATATGCTGCTGGCCCACCACGGAGTCGAAGGTGAGCGGGCGATACTTTCGGTACAACGATTCCATGGGTGCTCCCCCGGGTATACTGAGTCTTGTTGCCGCGGCGGCCATGCGGTCGCACGGCATACTGCATCCATAATAACCCGTACGGCGAGCCCGCCGCGATAGGAGTCCAAAGAGCATGGCAGACGCAGAGAGCAACCTCGTTCCCTCCGAAGCAGCCGACCAGGTCGAGGTCGCGCTCGAGGAGCAGGCCGCAGCCGACGACGGCATTCTGTACCTCAACGAGTACCAGTACGAAAACGACCTCGTCACCGACTTTGCGCGCCTGGTCGCCTCGCCCAGGCGTCGCGGCTCGCTGTATGTCGCCGCGGCAATTGCCGCGCTCATCGGCATCGGCATGCTGGTGGCCGGCGGCAACTGGATCAAGTTCGGCGTCGTCCTAATCGTATTCGGCGCCTTTTTGGCCTGGTGGAGCAAAAATCTGCACCATACGCTCGCGCGCGACTTTATCGAAGCCGTCGAGGCAGACGAGTCCATGGGCGGCCGCTACCGCCGCGTCGCCGCCAACGAGGACGGCCTGATGGTCTGGGGCAAGAGCGGCAAGTCGCAGTTCTTCCCGTTTGAGAAGCTCGACCATGTACTCGACGGCGAGCGCATCTTTGTGGCCATGTTCGCCGACCAGGGCGTGACGATCCCTAAGGACACCTTTGTGCGCGGCGATGCCGAGCAGTTTGGCTCCTTCCTCAAGACGCGCATCAACAAAAAGCTGCGCATCGAGACCAAACGCAAAAAGATGAAGGCCGAAAAGGCCGCTGCCAAGGCCAAGCAGGAAAGCGAGCCTAAGAATGCAAAGGCCAAACAGCGCAAGCAGAAGAAGAACAAGAAGAAGCGCTAAGGCCAAGTCAGATAGGCCACCTCGCCCCGCTACCTTCACCATGCACCCGAGCGTGCTACACTAGCAGCATCTATGCCACCGCGAACGGCTCGGCTCCGCGCCCGCCGCTCGCAAACGAACTTTAAACGCACGAGGGTTGGCCATGCCGCTTTTCTCGCAACATACCGCCCGGTTCTCGCCGGACGTTCCCTTGGAGGGCACCAGCTCTCGCGAGCTGCTCAAGCGGTTCCAGCCGCTCGAGACGCTCGCGACCGGCGGTTTTGGCTCCATCGAGATTTGCCGCGACACGCACCTGCGCCGTCGCGTGGCCATTAAGCGCATCCCTCTTATCAACGGTGCCGGCATGCCCGCCAGCGACATCATGGATGTCCTGCGCGAGGCGCACACTGCCGCCATGCTTCAACATCCCAATATCGTGCAGGTTATCGACTTTACGCACGATACCGTCTATGCCTACCTCGTCATGGAATATGTCGACGGCATGTCCCTAGCCGAGTTTTTACATCGCGTGGACGGCCATTCGCTTACCTTTGACGAGGCCGCGGCAATTGCCGACGCGCTGGGCCAGGCGCTCACCTTCGCCCATAGCAACGGCGTGCTCCACCTGGATATTAAGCCCGCCAACGTGCTCATCGATCACTCGGGCAACGTAAAGCTCACCGACTTTGGCATGGCGCGACTGTCGTCTGCCAGCGGCTTTGGCGGCTCGCGCGGCGGCACCATCGGCTACATGCCACCCGAGCAGCTCGACATCGAGACTGGCACGGTTGACGAGCGCGCCGATGTCTTTGCCCTCGCCTGCGTGATCTACGAGGGCCTGTGCGGCAGCGCTCCCTTTATGGCCGCCACGCCCGGCGACTCGCTCGGCCGCATCATCGGCGGTGCCACCTACCCCAGCGAGCTCATCCCGCACTTTCCCCCAGGAGCCGAGGCTGCGCTCATGAGCGCCCTCTCCCCCATGCCGCAAGACCGCCCCAGCAGCATCGAGGCATTTTGCGACCAGCTGCTCGCCGGCTTGGGCAGCGTACGCGAGGGCCGTCGCAGCCTAGAACAGATGGTGGGCGAGCTTTCGGACGACGAGTGCGCGGCAGACGGCATCGAGCCATCGGCCTATGAGGACGACACCATCGAGGTCGACCCCGCACTCGGCTGGGCCGGCACGCGCTGGAGCCACGCGCGCGATTACACGATGCGCGCCATCTCGGCGCTAACGTGTGGTGCCTTTAGCTTTCTGATCATGCAGACGGCTGGCGTCGCGGCGCTTCCCGGACTTATTGCCGCAGCCATCGCGATCGGGGCGGCCGCCGGCCTGGCCCCGCAGATTGGCTCGGCTATCTCGGCCGTGGGCTTTTTGGTACTTATGGCCAACGCCACCATGCAGGCGCAGGGCATCCTGTCGATGCTGCCCGTCGCGGTGCTCTTTGCCGCCGCCATGTCCGGTTGGTGGATCGCCTGGGGCCGCACCGAGGCCGCCGCGAGCGCCGCGCTCACCTGCGCGGTGGCACTTGGCTGTCTAACGGGCGACGCCCTCCTTGCCGCCGGGGTCGCCGCCGGCATCGCGGCCTTTTGGCTCGGCCCGGCAAGCGCCGCGGCCGCCACGGGGATGGGCGCGCTTTTTGGCCGCCTGGCTACGGTTGCGCTTTCCGCCGGAGGCGTGCTGGGGCTCGGCAATGTTGCCGCGGCGCTGGGAGACATGCTCTTCTGGGCTGCCGTCGTGCTTGTCGCGGCGACAGCTGCACTGACATCTCTGCTGCTCAACGCCCATGCCAAGCGTGCCGAGCAGGGCTCGAACCTGGCTGCAATCGCTGCCATCGCCGGCTGCGGAATAGGCACCGCGGCGTCGCTCTGTCTTGCACACCATATGGAAATTGCCAGCCTTGCGGCCGCGGTCGTCGTCAAGGCGGCGGTTGCGGGAACCCTATCCTCTATAATCGTTGGGATATGCCTATATTTGCTCGGATACCAAAGAACCTATACGGAGAGTGATCTTTCGTGAACTTCCTGAACATCTTCGAGGACCACGTGGCCGGCATCTTCGGTGCCACCCGTGCCCCGTTCTCCTTTAAGAAGCTTGCCAAGCAGGCCGCTCGCGACATGGAGGATCAGACTCTGGTGATCAACGGCGTCAACACCGCGCCGGCACTCTATACCATCCTGATCGCCGCCGACGACGATCCCATGCTCGCCCCGTTCTACCCCGAGCTTTCGCGCGAAGTCCGCGAGTTTGTGAAGGCACAGGCCGAAAAGCGCCGCTATGTGTTTGTCGGCGAACCCCTCGTTCGCTTTATGATCGACCCGCAGCTGCGTGCCGGTAAGTTCTCGGTCTTTGCCGAGAACGTCGACGCCCCCACGCTCGGTCGTTTGTACGAGGAAGAACGCGCTTACCAGAATGGCCTGGGCCAGAACAACTCGGCCGCAAGCCGCGCCGCCAGCGCTCCCCGCGCCGGCAAGCAGCAATTCGCCGCTCCGCAGCAACAGCACCCCGCCGCCATGCCCCAGCAGCCGACGCCCCGTGCCGCCGCTCCCGACCCGCTCGCCGTGGCCGATCCCTTTGCGCCCAACGCCCCCGACCCCGCCGCCGCGCCCATCCCCGTGCCGCAGACCGTCTCTCGTGACGCCCTCGCCGGCATGGGCGGAGCCGCCGCGACCGGCGCCGCCGTGGGCCTTGGCGCCGCGGCCGGTATTGCCTCCAACATGGCGAGCACCCGCGCCCCGCAGCGCCCGCTCGCCCAGCTCGTCGACGTCGTGAGCGGCGAGAGCCACAGCATCACTTCCGCGCAGGTGACCATCGGTCGCGAGCGTTCGGTTTCGGACATCGCCCTGCGCGACCCCAACGTGTCGCGTCGTCACGCCCAACTCACCTTTACCGGTTCGGACTGGTCGATCGAGGACCTCAATTCCACCAACGGCACGCTCGTCAACAACCGCCGCATCACGCGCTGCCCGCTGCGCAACGGCGACCTGCTGACGTTTGGCCTGAGCACCTTTGAATTTAGGGGATAGTCGCTTATGAACATCGATATCGTCCTTTTTGCAGGCCGCATCGTCCTGGTCGCCCTGCTCTACATCTTCCTGTTCGCCGTCATGAAAACCGGCGTGGGACTCGTACGCGGCCAGCGCCGCGACTCCGCTATCTGGACGATCGATGTGGACAAGGGTCCGCGCGGCATCCGTGGCATCCATGTAGACATGCTCGGCCCCGTCATCGTTGGCCGCTCGCCGTCCTCGGACATCTGCATCAACGAACCGTTTGTCTCGGCCTCGCACGCACGCTTTTCGCTGCAGGGCCCGGCACTCATCATCGAAGACCTCAACTCGCTGAACGGCACGCTCGTTAACGGCCGTCAGCTGGTGGAGCCCGCAACGCTGCGCGAGGGTGACGAGGTCCAGATTGGCGACGTGGTCATGAAGGTGAACCGTCGATGATCGACGAGGAGAACAAGTCCGCAACCATGCCCGAGACGCCGACTGCCCCCGCAGCTGCGCCGGCTCATGCCGCTCCGGCGCGCCCTGCGACCGTGGAGCCCGAGGACACCGTGTTCTCCCTGCCTCTTTCGCATGTAACTCAAGAATATCCGGCACTCGTCGATGACGAGGACGCCGACACCGAGCAGCTCGATGCCCCCATCGGCGCGCACGCTGCCGAGCAGTCCGCGGAACCGGAGGCAACGCCCGCACCGGCTCACTTTGCCGAGCCCGTCGCCGAGGCGATTAACGAGAGCGCTGCCGTGTTTGCAGCCCCCGAGCCTGCCGCGCCGGTATTCCCCGTCGCCCCGGCAAGCGAGGCGGCACCCGCATCCGCAACGCCTGCCGAAGTCGAGCAGCCCGTTGCCGCGCCCGCCACAGCTCCCGAGCCCTCCGCTCAACCCCAGAGCACGCCCGCGCCGTCGCACTTTGCGACGCCCGAGCCGACGGCTGTCGAGCCGCAGCAGGACGGCAATCCCGCCGACCGCGTAACCGAAGATCTCAACCTTCCGGACGTCTCCGACGTCGAGTCGGGCAACGATGCTGACACCGTCTCCCCCGGCGACACCGCCGAGATCGATGTCGCGGCCGTGGAGGCAAAGCTCAAAGATCCCGGCTCGACCATGAGCTTTGAGCCGCTGACCGACGAGCGCATCGAGACCGACTCGACCTACGACGCCGGCACCACCACGCAGCTTATGTGGGGCGCCCGCTCCGACGTCGGATGCGTACGCCCGCACAATGAGGACTCCTATCTGGTGCAGTCGCCGCTCTTTTGCGTGTGCGACGGCATGGGAGGACACGCCGCCGGCGAGGTGGCATCCTCCATCGCCGTCGAGACCATCGCCAAGACGGCGCCGCAGTCCGCCGACGCCGCGCGCCTGGCCGCAGCCGTTGAGGCCGCCAACGCCGCCGTGATCGAGGCCGCCCTCAACGGCCTGGGCAAACCCGGCATGGGGTGCACGGCCACCTGTGCCTACATCGAAAACGACACGCTCGCCATCGCCCACGTGGGCGACTCGCGCGCCTACCTGCTCCACGAGGGTACGCTCATCCGCGTGACCCGCGACCACTCCTACGTGGAGGAGCTCGTGGATGCCGGCGAGATTACGGCCGACGAGGCCCGCGTCCACCCCAACCGCTCGGTCATCACCCGCGCGCTGGGCTCGGATCCCGCCATGTATGCCGACCACTTTACCCTGCACATCGAGGAAGGCGACCGCCTGATTCTGTGCTCCGACGGTCTTTCGAGCATGATTCCCGATAGCGATATCGAGAACATCGCCACGCAGTCTTCGAGCGCACAGATCTGTGTCGACAACTTGGTGGACGCGGCGCTCGCCGCCGGCGGCCACGACAACGTGACCGTGGTGGTCGTCGATCTGGTCGACGACGGCGTCATGCGCGAGGCAAAACGCGTCCGACGCCGCAATGTCACCATCGCCTCCATCTTGGCCCTTGTCTTTGTGCTGGTAGCAGGCATCTGGGCATACACGGGCGTCACCGGCTCCTATTACTTGGGAACCTACCACGGCAATGTCGCCGTCTGGCGCGGCCTACCCGGCAAGACGCTCGGGGTCGAGCTCCACTGGCTCGAGAGCGAAACCAGCATCAAGCTGTCCGACCTGCCCGAAGACACGCAAAACCGCCTGAAGGCAGGCATTCCACAAACGAGCGTCGACGATGCGCAGGACACCATTTCCAAGTACCGCCATCAGATTGACGAGGAGCAGACCCGTCAGGTGATTGACGCGCAAACGATTCGCGACAACACCGATCAGGAATCCACATCCGAGTCAGATTCCGAGAAAACCGCCGAACAGTCAGCCGAGGCCGAAGCCTCCGATAAGAATTAGAAAGGGAGTGCCGCTTATGAGTCGCCGCAACACCGAACTGCTCTTGCTCATCGCCTCGGCGTTCCCCGTCATCCTGCTCTATGCGATGTACGTGCTCACCGCGGGTGCCACGGTTTCCTTTGAGACGCTCGCCGTGCCGATCGGCCTGTTCGCCGCCTTCGCCGCGGCGCATATCGCCGTGCGCATCCTGGCGCCCGGCGCCGACCCCGCCATCCTGCCCATCGTCTTTGTGCTCTCGGGCATCGGCATCACATTCGTGACGCGCCTGGCCCCCGACCTCGCCATCTCGCAGCTCATCATCTTGTTTGTCTCGGTGGCGCTCATGGTGGGAACGCTCGCACTGGTTAAGAACCTCGACGTGGTCATGCGCTACAAGTACACCTTTGGCATTATCGGCATCATCCTGCTGATGCTGCCGATCTTTATCGGCACCACGATCTCGGGCTCCAAGCTGTGGATTCGCATCGCGGGCTTCACCATCCAGCCTGGCGAGTTCGCCAAGGTCTTCATCGTCTTGTTCCTGGCAGGCTATCTGGCCGAGAACCGCGAGCTGCTCTCCATCTCCAACCGCAAGATCCTGGGCCTCAAGATTCCGCGCTTCCGCCTGCTGCTGCCGCTGTTTGCCGTGTGGGGCGTGTGCCTGCTCATCGTCGTCTTCGAACGCGACCTGGGCTCGGCCGTCCTGTTCTACACCATCTTTTTGCTGATGCTCTATGTTGCCACGGGACGTTTTTCGTACGTCATCATCGGCCTTGCGCTGCTGGCCGTTGGAGCCGTGGGCGCCTACAAGTTCCTGTCGCACGTGCAGGTGCGCTTTCAGGTCTGGGTCGATCCGTTTAAGGACGCCCAGGGCCAGGGCTACCAGATCGTACAGTCACTTTACTCGCTGGCTGACGGTGGCCTGGTTGGCGTCGGCATCGGCAACGGCATGGCAAACAACATCCCCGTCGTCGAGTCCGACTTTATCTTCTCGGCCATCGGCGAGGAAATGGGCCTTTTGGGCGGCGGCGCCGTGCTCATCCTGTTTATGCTTTTTGCCGTGCGTGGCCTCACCACGGCCGCCCGCGCCAAGTCCGACCTTGCCGCCTTTAGCGCGACCGGCCTTACGGCGGCCATCAGCTTCCAGGCATTCTTAATCGTTGGCGGCGTAACCCGCCTGATCCCGCTGACTGGCGTCACCCTGCCCTTTATGAGCCAGGGCGGCTCCTCGCTGCTGGCGAGCTTTATCATCGTCGCGCTACTGCTGCGCGCCGGCGACGAGGCAACCGGACGCGAAGCCGAGCTCACCGGCACCGGCACCATGGCCGCCATCACCGATGACCAGGTCGCATCCGCCGTCGCCCCGACCGGTACGCGTTTTGCCAGCGCACCTTCCTACAGCCACGGCAACCACTCCGCGGGCTCTCGCATGCGTCGTCGCCTGCTCGACACGCCAGAGTCCGGCGTGCTCGGCCGCGTGGCACTTGCCAACCGTCTGACTCGTGCCGTGTTTGCTTTCACGGCGCTGTTCGCCATCCTTATCGGCAACCTCACCTATGTCCAGGTCATCAAGGCGAAGGACTATCAGGACATGCCGACCAACAACCACACCATCGCCCGCTCCAAGTACATCCAGCGTGGCTCCATCATCACGTCCGACGGCGTGACGCTAGCCGAGTCGTTGCAGCAGGAGGACGGCACCTACGCCCGTTCCTACCCCAACGGCAACATGGCCGCGCACGTGGTGGGCTACGTGAGCCAGCAATACGGCACCGCCGGCATCGAGAGCGTCATGAACGATACGCTCACCGGCTCCAAGGATTACTCCAGCTGGAACAACGCCATCGCGTCGCTCGCGGGGCAGACCCAGCCGGGCAATACCGCCAAGCTCACCATCGACTCGCGCATCCAGACGGCTGCCGAGCAGGCGCTCAAGGGCTTTAAGGGCGCTGTGGTGGTCATGGATCCGCGCACCGGTGCGGTCCTTGCGTGCGCGAGCTCGCCCACCTACGACAACACCAACATCGATGCGCTGCTCCAGTCGGGCGGCGGCGAGGACGGCTCCATGTACGACCGCGCCATGGACGCGCTCTACACCCCGGGCTCGACCTTTAAGGTCGTCACACTCTCCGCGGCGCTCGAGACCGGCACCGCCAGCCTTACCAGCACGTACCAGGCGCCCGGCTCCATGGATATTGGCAACGCGCCGGTCACCAACGATGCCAACGAGAGCTACGGCACCATCAGCCTGCAGCAGGCCTTCGCCGTGTCGTCCAACGTCGTCTTTGGCCAGGTGGCAAACGAGGTCGGCGCCAGCTCGCTCGTCCAGTTTGCCAACGCCTTTGGCTACGGTCAAAAGCTCGGCCAGGATCTGACCACCGCGGCTTCCATCATGGCCGACCCGTCGCTTATGACCGAATGGGAGACCGCTTGGGCAGGCGCCGGACAGCCCGTCGGCATGGACCACACGCCTGGCCCGCAGACCACCGTTATGCAGAATTGCGTGATCGCTGCGGCTATCGCCAACAGCGGCGTGGTCATGGACCCGTTCTTTGTGTCCCAGATACTCGCCCCGGACGGAACCGTGGTTAAGACCACGCAGTCCCGCTCGCTGGGCCAGGCTGTCAGCTCTGCCACGGCCGACCAGGTCAAGCAGGCCATGCTCGCCGTCGTCCAGTCCGGTACCGGCACCGATGCCCAGATTCCGGGCGTCAAGGTTGCCGGCAAGACCGGTTCGGCCGAGACCGGCGGCACCAACGTCAACTCTATGTTTGTTGGCTTTGCACCTTACGATTCACCCACGGTTGCCATCTCGGTGGCCCTGGAGGATTACGACAAACACGACGTCGAGGCGGCCAAGATCGCCGGCATCGTCCTGACCGCGGCGCTCGCCGCACAGGGAGCGTGATGCCCGTGATCAAAGCGGATACTTGGGACGCGCCGCGGCCGATGAGCTAGCGACAACGCGCCACACGGCCCCAGCGGCCATACATTTGGTACTACACACATCGTTGAGCGAATAGTTATGTTAGGAGCAGGAATGGAACAGAGGGTCCTCGGGGGAAGATACCTCCTCAAGGATAAGGTGGGAACGGGCGGTATGGCGACCGTCTTCCGTGCACAGGATCAGGTCCTCGACCGCACGGTTGCCGTCAAGATCATGCTGCCGCAGTATGCCGGCGACGCCACCTTCGCCGCCCGCTTTAAGCAGGAGGCCCAGGCAGCGGCCGGCCTGTCCTCCCCCTATATCGTGGGCGTCTACGACTGGGGCAAGGATGGCGACACCTATTACATCGTCATGGAGTACCTGCGCGGTACCGACCTTAAGAGCGGCATCAAGAGCCACGGCGCCCTCGATCCCAAGAAGGTCGCGCAGATCGGCTCGCAGATCAGCTCCGCGCTTTCGGTCGCACACAAGCACGAGATTATCCACCGCGACATTAAGCCGCAAAACATCATGGTGCTGCCCGACGGCAATATCAAGGTCATGGATTTTGGCATCGCACGCGCCAAGAACAGCCACCTCACGCAGGATAACAACGTGCTGGGCACCGCCCACTATGTAAGCCCCGAACAGACCCGCGGCCAGGACCTCGGCCCCACCTCGGATATCTACTCGCTGGGTGTCGTCATGTACGAGTGCGCCACCGGCCGCGTACCCTTTGACGGCGACGACGCCATCTCGGTCGCACTCAAGCAGGTCAACGAGTTGCCTATTCCGCCGAGCCAGATCAACTCCGGTGTCGACGCCGACCTTGAGCGCATCATCCTCAAGTGCATGGAGAAGGACCCGGCAAACCGCTTCCAGACCGCCGACGAGCTGCGTCAGGTGCTCAACAGCTACCTGTCGGGCCGTGCCGTCAACGTCTCGGAGCCCACGCGCATCATCGGTGCCGGCGGTGACTTGGGCGCCACCAAGACCCGCGAGCTTTCCGACTCGACGCGTGCCATGGTTCGCCCCGTCTCGGGCGTGAGCGGCCAGACCAACCCCCGCAGCGCTGTCTCGGGCTCCACCGGCTCCTACGAGGCCGAGAAGCCTAAATCTAACAAGAACAAGATTATCGCCGCCGTGGTGGCCGCTGTCGCCGTCATCGGCATCGTTGTGGCCTTTGCAACAGGCATGTTCGGCGGTGAGCAGGTGACGGTCCCCGATGTACTGGGCAAGGACCAGGAGACTGCCGTTGAGCTGATCAAGGAGGCCGGCCTGGAGGTCGGCACCGTCGACCAGAGCTACAACGACGACGTCGACGAGGGCAAGGTTGCCGAGCAGACCCCCAACGGCAACACCAAGAAGCCCAAGGGCACGCGCGTGAACCTGGTGGTCTCCAAGGGCCCCAAGCCCTCCGAGAAGGTTGAGGTTCCCAAACTTGTCGGCCTGACCAAGGACCAAGCAGAAGCCGCACTGGCAAGCGTTGGCCTGAAGGGCAACGCCTCCGAGGAGGCCAACGAGGCTGATGAGGGCCAGGTCTTTGAGCAGGGCACCGAAGCCGGTAAGGAAGTCGAGAAGGGCACGACCATCTCGTACAAGGTCTCGGGCGGCCCGGATACCACCTCTGTTCCCGATTTGACCGACATGACCGAGTCCCAGGCGCGCAATGCGCTCGACATGGCCGGCTTTGGCGTTAACGTGAGCTATCAGGAGAACGACTCGGTTACCGAGGGCACGGTGATTAGCTGGAACCCCAGCGGCAAGCAGAAGCCCGGCGCCACGATTACCGTCGTCATTGCCAAGAAGTCCGGCAAGGCCGCCGTCCCGGGCAACCTGTACGGTAAGAGCATTTCCGCCGCTGTTACCGCGCTCAACAACGCCGGTTTCTATAACATCGGCTTCTGTGACCAGAACGGCAATCCCGTGAGCGGTAACGAGGATGCCACCGTTACGGGCGTCTCCCCCACCGGCAAGCAGTCCACCGACAGCACGATCACGCTGACGGTCGCACTTTCTGGCTCCACCTCGGGTGACGATTCCGGCACGACGACTAACTAGTCGACAACCCATCACCTGCAGCGGCTATGGCCGCAAACATATTCGCTCAGAAGCGCCCGCTTGCTCCCCGGCAAGCGGGCGCTTTGTTTATCGACAGGCCAGGGCTCCATAGCAACACAAAGAGGCCCGCAAAAACAAGCCTCCCAGGTGACAACAGAATATGTAATGCAGTAATTACTAGCCGCAGAACTTCACCATGGTCTCGACCACGAGCTTCTCGGAGTTGAGCTGCTGTATCATGATGCCCTGCTGGAACAGCGGGATGTTGGCGCGCGTGCGCTCCGGATCGGAGTGCTCGACGAACTCCTTCTTATCCAAGGTGCAGACCGAGCGCGACAAAACGACTTCGAAGCGACCCATTACGGCATCGCGCATGCGCTACAATCTCGGTTAATCTGTTAACCACCCGAAAGCAGCAGGAGGCCCCATGCCCACACCAGGCAAGCGCCCATCCATGCGCCAGATTGCCGTCGCGGCCGGCGTATCCGTCGCCACGGTCTCCCACGTCATCAACGGCAGCGGCCGTTTTTCCGAAGACACCCGCAAACGCGTGGAAGCCGCCCTAAAGGAATACGGCTACGTCACGAACATGGCGGCGAAGAGCCTCCGTATGGCCCAGTCCCGGACCATCGGCATGATCGTGCCGGACATCTCCAACGACTTCTTTTCCAAGATCGCCCTGCATGTGGAGCGCGAGCTGGCAACCGAGGACTACTCGGTCTTTGTTTGCAACAGCGCCAATGACCCCGCCCGCGAGCGTGACTACTTCCGCACGCTGGCAAGCAAGCAGGCCGACGGTATCATCTGTATCTCCGGCCTGCGCAGGCTCGACGGCGAGTTCGTCCCCCACGGAATCCCCGTGGTCTGCATCGACCGTGCGCCCGAAAACGACCTCGGTTTCCCACACGTGGGCTCCGACAACATCGGCGGTGGCTACATGGCGACCGAGCACCTCATCGAGCGCGGCTGCAAGGACATCCTGAGCATCTCGAGTTTTACCGCCAACTACCCCGGCAACGAGCGCCAGATGGGCTACGAGCGGGCGCTCGCCGCGCACGGAATGCCGCTACGCCGCGACTACCAGCTGTTTGTCTCGGGTAAGCAGCCGAGCATCATCGAGTCGGAAGAGCTCGTGACCGACTTCCTCTCCACGGGCTACCCCGTCGACGGCGTCTTCGCCCATAGCGACCACGCAGCCGTGGGCGCGCTGCGTGCGCTCGTTGCCGCCGGCAAGCGCGTACCCGAAGACGTCCGTCTCATCGGCTTCGACGATTCCGTTTACGCGCAGCTTCCGACGCCGCAAATCAGCACCATCCGCCGCTTCCCCGAGCGCCTCGCGCACGAGGGATGTCAGGCCCTGCTCGCCCTGCTGCGCGGCGAAGAGCCCGAGATGGAGACGCTTGTCCCCGTTAAGCTCGTGCAACGCGCGAGCAGCTAGACAGCGGGCAGCGAATAGCCGCGTTTTCCTCTCGCATGTGCTCTATCCCACGCGCGACATGCAAAAAGCCCGCCACCACGGGTGACGGGCTTTTCCGCTACCAGCCGCGTGCTTCCTCCGCACGTACGAGCTGACGAGCCTCGATCTGGCGAATCATATCGATGCGTCGCTGGTGACGGCCGCCCTCGAACTCGCCGGTGAGCCAGGCGTCGACAATCATTTTGGCCAGCTCGATGCCTACCACACGAGCACCAAATGCGAGCATGTTGGTGTTGTTGTGCTCGCGCGACAGGCGAGCGGAATACGGCTCAGAGCAGGTGCAGCAACGGATACCGCGCACCTTGTTGGCGGCAAGCGAGATGCCCACACCCGTACCGCAGATAACGATACCGCGATCAACCTCGCCGGACATGACAGCGTCCGCCACGGCCTCACCCGCGATGGGATAGTCAAAGCGCTCGGTGCTGTCCGTACCGAAGTTCACGACTTCGTAGCCGTACTTCTCCTGGATATACGCCGTGATGGCTTCCTTGTACTCGACTGCGACGTGGTCGTTTCCAATACCGATCTTCAAAAGAGACCCCTTTCCATAAGAACCATTCGCGCATGCCGCGCGCTCAATCCGTCCTAATTCGCCATTCCGCTTCTAATACACCTCGCCGGCGCGCAAACGGCGCAGACACTCCTCGTAACCAGCGTCCTTGCCAAACAGCGCACTGGTGCCCAGGATAAATCCGTCCGCGCCAATGGCGGACAGGTCGCGCACGCGCTCGGGCGAGCAGGCGCCGTCGATCATGAGCTTGAAGCCAAAGCGCTCCTTCAGCGCGGCAAGGCGACGCACCTTGTCGTTCGTGAACTCGATAAAGCTCTGACCGGCAAAACCCGGATTCACCGTCATGACCATCACGTAATCGCAGAGGTTCAACATCTCCTCGATCTCGGAGATAGAGGTGTCGGGGTTCACGGCGATACCGGCGCTCTTGCCGAGGGACTTAATCGCGGCGAGTGTCTTGACCACGTAACGCTCGGACTCCGGATGGATATAGATGATGTCCGCGCCGGCGGAGGCGAAAAGTTCAACCTTGCTGGCAGGATTCTCGACCATAAGGTGCACGTCGACGAGCTTGTTGGTGGCAGCTCGCACGGCCTTGATGTCTTCGAGACCCATGGCGAAATTGGGAACGAAACTGCCGTCCATCACGTCGCAATGGAAGATGTCGATGCCGGCGGCGTCGAGATCCTCGACGGTCGCACGCAGATTGCCGTAGTCGGCGCACATGAGACTGGGGCAGAGCAGCATAGTGAACTCCTTATCTGCTCGGTGATTATCTACTCGGTGGTAATTAATCGTTTAACCTTTATCTACAGTCTGGCTGATTAATCGTTTAACCACGTTGTTAACCTGCAGGCTTTTCCAGATTCACAACGTTGCCATATTTGCCTATCTAGCTGGTATCATGCAGGAGCCCGCACCACGAAACGCTGTCGTATTCCCTAGGAAGAAATCCCGCTACGCGGACAGCAGCAGCCAGGGGCCGCAATCCGCAGACCTGAGCCCGGACCCCCTACGCTCCAGGCGTGATCAGGCGCGCGCACTGGGCGATCTTCTCGTCATAGGACTCCGCGATAATCGACACACCATCGAACCCAAACGCGCGAACATTCGAGAAATGATGGAACTTCGAGCTGTCGCACAGCACGTACGCCTTATTCGAATTCTCGCGCACGATGCGCTTCTTCGCCGCCTCAACGTAGGAGGGCGTCATGACGCCGCGGTCCTCGTCAATCGCGTTGGTCCCGATAAACGCCTTATCGAAGTACAGATCGCGCAGGATCGATTCGGTCATAGAACCGCAGAACGAGGAGTTCACATAGTTGAACTCGCCACCCACCACGATGAGCTGGGCGCGCGTCTCGCTCTTAATCAGGCACGCCGAGGCATCCGTCGTGTAAATTGTCACGTCGCGGTCGAGCAGCAGACGCAGCAGCGCCGTGCAGGTGGAACCCGAGTCCAAGTAGAGCGTGTCCCCGTCCTCAACAAAACGCAAGGCGACTTGGGCAATCTGTTCCTTCTCACTCCCGTGTAGGCCCTGACGCGTCGAGATACTCACCTCGTGGACAGCCGAGAGGAGCCTCACCGCGCCGCCCGAAAGATGCTCAACCTTGCCAAGCGCCTCCAGCTCCTTGAGGTCGCGACGTAGCGTCGAAATAGAGACGCCCGGCAGCTCCTCCTGCAGTTCGGAAATCCTCGCGAGGCCCGACTTCTGCAGGCACTCTACAATTCGCTCCTGGCGCTCATACGGAATCATATTGGGAACCTCTCCAAACCACTCTGCTTCACGCTCGTTCATTTCTTTTCGAAAAGTGTAACGCACAAGCAGAATAGCGGCCGCCACCTGTTGCGATGACGACCGCTTAATCGATTGACCTACCCTCTCGTTCACAATTTGAACGAGGTTGACACACCTCGCGTAAGCGCGACGCTCTTCAAGCGAAGAGAACGACCCTAGGAGAGGCGGCGCATCCGGGGCTCTTAGGCGAGCTGATCCTCCTTGCCGGTGAAGGCGAAGGCAAGAACACCGGCCACGACGGCGGAAATGAGCATGCCGACCATAGCCCAAGCGAAGTTCATGGGGTCGGAACTCACGAAAGCCGGGAACGTAGTGACGGAACCGAAGGTGAACGCAGTGGTGACGACCTTCATGATACCGAGGAACGCGCCGCCGACGGCACCGCCGATGATCTGCGCAAGCCAGACCTTCTTGTTCTTCACGAGCATACCGAACAACGTGGGCTCGATGATGGCGGACAGGGCGATCGATACGACACCGGTCATCGCGAAGCTCTTGAGCTTCTGGTCGCGGGCCTTGAGGAACACGCCGAAGGCGCAGCCGATAACGGCGAAGTTGCAGGCGAAGGTGAAGGGGCAGATGTAGTCGAAGCCGTTCTGAGCGATGTTGTTGATCATGATGGGGTTCACGGCCCAGTGGATGCCCATGGACACCAGCACGGACCAGCCGCCGCCAACCAGCACGCCGGCGAACACGGAGCTGCGCTCGATCAGCCAGTTGACCACGAAGGCGATGGCCTCACCAGCGTAGACGCCCAGGGGACCGATGACGAGCATGGTGAGCGGAACCATAACGATCAGGGAGATGGCGGGCAGCACGACGAGCTTGAGCATCTCGGAAACGTGCTCATCGAGCCACTTGTACAGGTACGAGTAGACCCAGACAGACAAGATGGCAGGGATAACCGTGGAGTTGTAGTTCATGAGAACCACGGGGATGCCGAAGAAGTCCGTCATGGCGCCGTTGCCCGCGTCGCCCATGAGGGCGATGAAGTCCGGGTAGAGCAGGCACGCGCCGAGCAGCGCCGACAGGTACGGGCTCGCGCCGAAGCGCTTGCCGGCGGAGAAGCCGAGCAGCACGGGCAGGAAGTAGAACACGCTCATGGCCAGGGTGTACAGGATGGTGTAGGTACCCGTGCCCTCAGCGATGATGCCGAGCTGGGCGGCCAGGATAACGAAGCCGCGCAGGATACCGGAGCCGGCCATGGCGGGCAGCAGCGGGGCAAAGATGCCGGAGATCGCGGAGAAGACCTGGCTGACGATGCTCTCGCCCTCGTCCTTGGTAGCAGCGGAGATTTCCACGCCCGAACCCTTGACCAGCGGCTCAAACTTCTCGTACAGCTTCGGGACCTCAGTGCCGATGAGAACCTGGTACTGACCGGCCTTGTTCAGCGTGTTCACAACGCCTTCGACTTCCTTGACCGCAGCGTCGTCGCAAGCCGCGTCGTCTTTGAGATTGAGGCGCAGGCGCGTCGCGCAGTGCGTCATGCCCGAGATGTTCTCGGGACCACCGACGGCGTCCAGAATCCCCTGAGCCATCGCGTTCCAGTCGCGTTTCATTGGTTACCTCCCCATTGCGCAGAAGAGCTCGCGGACAAGCTCGGCTGCCTTAATCGCGTCGTTTGCATCGATAACGGATTGAATCTTCTCCATGCTTACGGCCTCGATGGCGTCGTTGAGCAGATGGATCATCTGGTCGTTCTGTGCAGCCTCGCCGGCAGCGGGCTCGATGACCGGGAACGTGTCGAAGTAGATTGCGCTGTCGTAACCGTGCTTCTTCACGTAGTAGAGGAACTCGAGGGTCTTCACCGGCGTGGACGTACCAATCATAAGGCCATCGTCGAAGCGACCGTTGCCGTCGTTTAGGTGAATGCCGTAGAGCTTGCCCTCGCGGCCGAACAGGTCGGCGGCCATGGCAGGGTTCTCGTGCTTCATGAGCATGTGGCAGTAATCCAGCGTGACGCCCAGGTTCGGGCGGTCTGCAGCGTTGAGAATCATGCCGGTCATACCCATGGAGTCGATGAACGCGTACGCGCGCTCCTCGTAGGGTTTGTACTCAATCGAGATCTTGAGGTCGGGCGCGTAGTCGCAAACCTTCTGGAATGCGGCTACGAGCTGGTCGAAGACGCGAGCGTAGGCGATCTGGAAGCTGTAGTCAAAGCCGTCGTGGCCGAGCCAGATGGTCACCGTGTTGCCACCGGCAGTGCGGCAGTAGTCGCACGCCTCGTAGCAGAGCTCAAGGGCTTCCGCGGCAAGGGCATCATCGGCATTGCCCAGGTCACCGTTGAGGAAGGCGTTGCGGAAGCGCAGCGCGCAGCCGTTCAGCTGCAGGTCGTGAGCTGCGAGCTTGGCGGCCATGTCCTCAGCCGTGACACCTGTGCAGTGCTCGGGGTAGTTGAGGTCGACGTGCGTGAGGCCCACGCTCTGGAACTCCGCGAACACGCGATCAAGATTCTTGTCGCCATCGCGAAAATAGGAGTTGATACGAGTTGCAAGCTTCATGCTTCTACGTCCTTTACCTTCGTCCTTGATCGTTTCTGCCCGTTCGAGCACCTGATCTATATCCGTAATTCGATAAGGGCCGCCGCCTGCGCGCCGGGGCTTACCCTGTGACATGTAGATTACTGCCACATAAGTTCATTTTCAATCAGTATTTTTCACTCTTTTTCTCATTGTGTCAGATTTTTTCACCGTATAAAGCCATCTGCCTTGTGGTTTTGCTGTTAATCAAGTTTGACCATTCTTGAAATTACCTGATTTTTTCTGAATTAATTTGCCGTTTATCGGTAAAAATCGACCGCTCACGGCTGACGGCGACGCAAGATGGAAGATACTTGCATGAGGAAAAGCACTGAATTCCCAGCGCCGATTCGAATGACGCGATTGGTGACGCGAGCGTCGACGGCCCGAATCTGCCGTCGGCCCCCACTAACCAAAAACGGCGCCGCTCACGCGACGCCGTCATATTCCCTGGTGCCCCCGGGCGGATTCGAAAACTCCCCCCCCCGCGGGGAAATTGGTGACGCGGGTGTCGACGGCGCTGAGCGCTCCGTGTTTTGGTATGTGGATATGGCAGCCATCAACCTTTCTCGGCATGTGAAACTCTAGGCACATATGAGCATACCTGAGCGACGCAACACATGCGCTCCATCTATCCCAACAAGCTCCAGCGGTACCCGCACTTCCCATTTCGTGTAGAAAAGGGCCTGTATATACTTCCCATTTCGTGTATTGAATCAGGTAACCACACTTCCCATTTCGTGTATACAGCAGCTAGATTGGGCAATCATGTCAGTATTCAGACGTACGGCCTACAATAAACTCCTCGATTGGAAAGCGAGCAATGGATCCCGAGCCATCATGCTCGAGGGGGCCCGCCGCGTTGGAAAAAGCACCCTTGCCCAAGAGTTTGCGCAGTCCAAATACAAATCCCACCTCGTGATCGACGAATCTGTTGCGAGTGAAAAAAGAAGACCGGAGACTCAACTGGTCTCCGGCCTCATTTCTAAAAACGTCTCGTGGTTCTACTCGTGCTGTCGGGCTTCTACCAGCCTGCAGAAGTCGTTGACGCTCATGAGCCATTCCCTTTGCGCGGGCGTGTAGGTTTCGAACAGCGATGAGGGCACAACGAGGCTGAGCCTGTCCTTAGCCATAGCTCGTGTGTAATCCTCACTTACGGCGGGCTCAAGTGTTACAAGATGCTTGTCCTCGATTCTGTCAGCCTCATCAAGCACCTGACGCCAACGCTCCTTGATGGTTGTCTTGGCACCGAGCATCGTCAGTCGAGCGACAGGGAACTTGGGGTCGTGGTAATCGTCAATAGAGGGAAAGATGAAATCCGGCTTTGATTTGCCCTCGGTGTATTTCTGCGCCGAGTAGCGTATGCCCCTAGCATCGAATAGCATCGAGAGTTGATTCTCGAACGCCGTCCCCGCACGGGACTTGCGGCGCTGGAAGGCCGACATAGTGGTGCGCAGCACGCCATCAACATCAAGCGCCGAGCCAAGGTATGGCGCGAGGTCGCGCTCCAAGAGATGCCGCTCGAAGACGCGGAACAGCATCTCTTCGCGTTCGTAACAAGCGACCAAGCAGCCATCCGGGTCGCCCGTCCAATCGAGCTTTCCAAGGGTGGAAGCTGAGTAGGCTGAGAAGTCTGCCCCTTTGGGGAAGGACTCGCCGAATTTCTCGATCATACCGTCGAGGAAGTTCTCCGCTGCGATCGGCATGCTAACTTCGATGCCGATGGACTCCAAAATCCTTGCGGCGATCGACGTGATGCGCGTATCCTCCCGCGCAGAGGGCGTAAAACCCTTCTCGCCAACCCCGTCGAGCGCGAAGAGCCAGCGAACTTGAGATTCCGCCGTACTCCCCGCTCGGGCAAATAGGATTACGACCTCCTTGGCTTCGTGTAGGGCCAAAACCATGAGGTCGCCCGGACGGGCCATGCCCATGGCAGCATTATCGTTGTAGTAGAGCCTATACTCAGTTCTAGTTGGATGCTTCCTGCGGGCGTCGTACCAAGTGGTATAACCATGGTCGAATATAGGGTCTGCACCATCATCGAGATATGCGAAGGTAGTTCGCATCCCCTTTATGTCATCGTCTCCGAAAAGCGCGCGCAAAGGCCCCACGCCGTTGAATTCGTGCTGGTGGCTTTTATTGGCCCCCATGATGTCAACGCCCGCGAGGGTTTTCGCGACAGCACCGTCAAAATACGCGCCAAGTACTCCATAGTCCATCCTAGAACACCTCCATCATCAACTTCGCGACCGAGCGCACGACCGGCACGGTCACGGAGTTGCCGAACTGCCTGTATGCCTGAGTATCCGACACCGGGATGATGAACTCATCGGGAAATCCTTGCAGGCGCGCGCATTCGCGGGGAGTGAGTTTACGAGGGTTTTTTCCTTCCTGCCCGACCAGAATCTCGCTGCCATCCTTGTGGTACCGGGCGGAAAGCGTCCTTGTCGTGTCCTCTGGGCCGACCATCGAGTATCCAAAGCCGTGGCCCGCCGCCTCATGCTTTTCGCGATAGGCGCGCAGATAGGCCCATAGCTTATCCGAAATGGTGTAGCGTTCGTTTGGTTGCTCTTCGAGGATTTCCCCTAGCGTATGTCCCGGTCCCGGCACCTCAAGGTCATCCCACGAGAAGGGAACTTCCTCCCTGAACCCCACGATGTAGATGCGCTCCCTGTGCTGGCACGTCCAGTTTTTTGAATCAAGCACTTTCCAGAAAATATGGTATCCAAGGTCCTCCTCAAGCGTCTGTCGTATGACCTTGAAGGTCTTCCCGCCGTCGTGACTCGTAAGGTTCTTAACGTTCTCAAGCAAGAAGGCCTTCGGGCGCTTGTCGCGTATGATGCGAGCGACCTCGAAAAAGAGGGTTCCCTGCGTTTTATCCTCAAAGCCGGTGGGTCTCCCCAAAGATTGCTTCTTCGAAACGCCTGCAAGGGAGAATGGCTGACAAGGAAAGCCTGCGAGCAGGACATCGAAGTCCGGTATATCGTTTGATGCGACCTGACGGATGTCGCCCGCCGGGGTCTCTCCATAGTTCATCCGGTAGGTTTTCTGGGCGAACTTATCCCACTCGCAAGAGAAGACGCACCTACCGCCAAGCTCCTGGAACGGCATTCGTATACCGCCGATGCCCGCGAAGAGATCGCAGAAGGTAAAAGGCGCGTCGCTGCGCTCCCCTTGGTCAAATGGAGCCCCCGCATCGAGCGATGCGATAAAGGCGCATTCAGCCGCCGTTGGACTAGTATCCCCAGACTCCCAGCGCCGAACGGTGCGTTCGCCAGACGAGCCCATACCAAGGGCGGCGGCGAACTCCTTTTGGGTGAGGCCGAGGTCAATTCTCTTTTGCGCTATATCAGCTGCATTTAGTTGCATGGGACGCCTATCTTGGTTGAAAAACGGTCAAACTGTCCTGTATTTACCACAGCGTTAGTCTATCACCCCGAGCGGACATGTCTTCCCCTTGCTTCAGTCCGCCTCTAAACCCCGTAGCATCAACTGGGCTTTAGGGCTTGGACACTCTACCGGAGGGCTCTAGACGCAATTGGTGACGCGGGTGTCGACGGCCCGAATCCGCCGGCGGCCCCCGCAAACCAGAAACGGCGCCGCTCCCGCGACGCCGTCATATTCCCTGGTGCCCCCGGGCGGATTCGAACCGTCGACACCCGCTTTAGGAGAGCGGTGCTCTATCCCCTGAGCTACGGAGGCATGTTGTACTAGTGTAGCAGATTTACGCCGCCGTCATGCAGCGCATAGTCACTCTTCGAAGTTGCGGTGAAATAGTTCCTGATTGGGGGCTTATGGGCCGGATTTAGGAACTATTCCACCGCAACTGATGGAGGGCTAGTTGTCCTTGTGGAAGAGGCTCTTGATGACGGAAGGAATGCTCTTGGCACCCTTGGTGGTCACGTCGATAAAGTCGGGCGAACGAACGAGCTTGTCCTCGTCAACGTACTTGCGCACCGCGCGCAGCGTCTCTTTGTCGTCGCGTGTCGAGAACGTAAAGTGGCCGTTATCCTTGGTGAAGATGGCAAAGCGCGTAATCTTCTTGGTGCCGCGCAAAACCTCGGCGGCGATATAGTCGACCTCGTCCCACGGGATTTGAATATAATCCTCGGGATTGCGCTCGTTATAGTACTCGAACGCCTTATTGCCCACCATCACGTTACCGTGGCTGGTAAGCCCCATCAGGCAGGTTGCCGGCGTTGCCAGATCGACCGTGCTGTTCTGAGATTGCGCCATACGCGCCTCGCCCTCCAATTAAAACAATCGAACCGCATCCAGTGTACCCACCGGGTGCGGTCCGTTTCAATGGCTCAAAAGCCCTTACCTAGCAACTCTCGGTCTTAAGCCGAAGCGTGCTTACATGAAGCCGCAGAAGCGACCGATGATGCCGACGGCGAAGAGAGCCAGGATAATGACGATCGGGCTAACCTTCTTCTTGAGGAGCTTGCAGACCAGCAGGGTCAGGCACACGGCGGCAAGGCCGGGGATGAGCTGATCGAGGTTGGCCTGAAGCGTGGTGACCTTCATCTGATCAAGGGCGGTAGCACCGACGGAGTTGTACATCGTCAGCGCTTCCTTGATACCCTCGGAACCGGAAGGCAGGCTAGCCCAGTCGATAAAGGCGCCAGCAGACTGCTTGACCGTGGAGACGATCGGGGTGAAGGAAATGGACACCCAGCGCTCGACCAGGGCGCCGATGATGAACATACCCAGGATGGAAGCGCCCTCGGTGACCTTGCCCATCAGACCGCCGGAGAGGTCCTTGGCGATAGAGGAGCCGACCTTGTAGCCAAACTCCTGCGTGTACCACAGGAAAGCGTAACGGATGATGTTCCACGCGAAGAAGAACAGCAGCGGACCGACGATGCTGCCGGACATGGCCAGGGAAGCGCCCAGAGCGCCCAGAATCGGGCGAAGGGTGAACCAGAAGACGGGGTCACCGACGCCGGCGAGCGGACCCATCATACCGACCTTGACGCCCTGGATGGCGACGTCATCGATCGGAGCACCGTTGGCGCGCTCCTCCTCGAGGGCGAGGGTAACGCCAATGACGGGGGCGGAAACATAGGGGTGGGTGTTATAGAACTCCAGGTGGCGCTTAAGCGCGGCAATCTGGTCATCCTTGCTGGTGTAGAGCTTCTTGATCGCAGGGATCATTGCGAAGCACCAGCCGCCGTTCTGCATACGCTCGTAGTTCCACGAGCCCTGAAGGAACTGATGACGGAAGCAAACCTTCTTACGGTCAGCCTTGGTGAGCTGAATCTTGTTCTCTGCCATATGTATCACTCCCCTCCTACTCGTAATCGTTCAGAATGTCGCCGAGCGGGTCGCCGGAGCCACCGCCCGTGCCGCCACCCTGCTTGGCCAGATCCTTAAGGCCAAGGTAGATGAGGGCAAGGGAGATGCCGATGAGGCCAAGGGCGATCAGCGTGAGCTGAGGGATGGCAGCAAGGACAAAGCCGAGGATGAAGAACGGCCAGGTCTCCTTGGTGGCCATCATGTTGATGACCATGGCGTAACCGACGGAAGCGACCATGCCGCCGCCGACGGCCATGCCGCCGGACAGCCAGTCGGGCATAGCGTTAAGCGCGTTGGTAACAGCCTCGGCCGGGATAACGCACAGAAGTACTGCCGGGATGGCGATACGAAGGCCCTGCATGAGGATGGCAGCGTACTGCCAGCGCTCGATGCCGGAGAAGTCGCCCTTCTCGGCGCAACCGTCCATGGCGTGAGCGATAGCGGTAGCAATGGTACGGCAGATCATGGTCAGGAACAGACCAGCGACCGACAGCGGGACGGCGACGGCGATGGCCGCGGTAACGGCCTTGGCCGAATCAGTGGCGCCACCGTTGAGGGCGAGCACCATGATGATCGAAGAAGCGACCGAGGCCAGAGCGGCGTCAGGCGCGACGGCGGCGCCGACGTTAGCCCAGCCAAGGGCCATCATCTGGAGCGAACCGCCCAGGAGGATGCCCTCCTGAAGGTGACCGGTTACGAGACCGATAAGCGTGCATGCCACGAGCGGCTGATGGAACTGGAACTCATCCAGAATGCCTTCCATACCGGCAAGCAACGCGACAATCGCAACAAGCAGAATAGTGATTGCAGACATGTATCGGACCCTCCTTTACTATGCTTGAGCGGCCAGTTCGGCCTTAGCTTTCTTCAACATGGCGTCGAGATCCTCGGAGGAATCCGAAGGAACCTTGCGGACCTCGAACTTGACGCCCTTGGCCTTGAGGGCCTCGAGAGTCTTAACGTCGTCATCGCCCATGGCGACGGCGTTGGTGACGACGACCTTGCCCTTGGAGTGAGCCATGGAACCGATGTTGACTTCCTTGATGTCGACGCCGGCCTCGATGGCCTTGAGCAGATCCTGCGGGTTCTCGAAGAGCAGCATGGCCTTGGTGTCACCAAAGCGCGTGTCCTTGACGACCTCGGCCATCTTCTTGATGGGCACGACGTTGGCATGGACTCCCGGAGGGGCAGCCTGCTCGATCATGGTCTTGCGGAGCTCGTCGTGAGCAACGCCGTCGGAAACCACGATGATGCGGTTGGGGTTGATCTGCTTGGTCCACGTGGTGGCCACCTGACCATGCAGCAGACGGGTGTCGATACGGACGTGGGCAATCTTGATGTGCCCGTCGCCGATGACCGTTCCCGGAGGAATGGCGCCTGCAGGAGCAGCGGCGGCCGCAGCCGGCTTCTTCTCCTCGGGCTCCAGAGACTCGGGCTTGACGCGCACGCCAGCCTTAGCCTCAGTCACGAGATGTTTTGCGATCGCATGTGCAGTGTTCTTTGCGTCAAAGCGCTGCGAATATGCCTCGATGAGCATAGGCAGGTTGACACCGGTGACGATAGCCCAGGAATCGTGGCCCTCGATGAGCCCGCTGATCTGGTTGAACGGCGTGCCGCCCCACAGATCAACGAGGAAGAGCACCTGCTCCTGGTCCTCGAAGGAAGCGATTGCTTCCTCGACCTTGGCACGGAAGTCGTCGGGGCCCATGCTCGGCTCGAGCGAGACCACGGCAACAGACGGCTGATCGCCAAAGACCATCGAGCCCGTCTGCTTGATTCCAGCTGCCAAGTCCCCGTGGCTAGCAAGAACAATACTTACCATCACATAACCTCCTTTTTGTCTACGTATTCCCTACACGACATTAAGGAAGTATACCTGTTTAGTTTGTGGAATTATCGCTAAATTTGCAAAAGGTTGCATTATTTGTTTAAACGTCTAGCTTTGTTACAAGTTGATTACGTTGCTGGTTTTTCACTCATTACCCGCCAAGGCGCCGCTCATCAAGCCGCGCATTTTACAGATACAAGCAGGCTGTTCATTAATATCGATTTTAGGCAAGCGTGAATGCGCTTGTACTGCTGCTATTTTGTTTAAACAGACATAACTTGACTATTAGCGTGACTTATGCTCTAGCGCAAGTAGTCATTGGGGACGTTCTTAAACGACTAGTCGTTGGGGACGTTCTTGTTTGACTAGTCGTTTAAGAACGTCCCCAACGACCAAGTTAGGCGATGTGGAGGGGGTTGGCGGCGTCGACGGCGTCGGGAGCGTCGGAAGTACCGTCAGGAGCAGCGTCTGCCGGGTCCTCGTCGGGGGTCTCGATCTGCTTGATCATGACCTCCTGGCCCTGCAGCAGGTATGTCTCGCCGCTACCGCAATGGGGGCAGGTCTTGCCGTGCTCGACCGTCGCGTAGTCGCGGCCGCACGCCTCGCAATGTGTCACGGCCTCGACGGGCTCCACAATAAGCTCCGCATCCTCGGTGATGGACTTTTTATCTGCCGCCCAGCGCCAAGCGTCGAGCAGTAAGTCGGAAACGACGCCCGAGACCTCGCCCAGCAGCAGCGTGACGCTCGAAACGCGACTCACGCCATTGGCGCGCGCCACGTTCTCAACATCGCGAATGATGTGATAAACGATTCCCAATTCGTGCAAGGTAGAAACCTTTCAACAACGGTTGATGCGATGCAAACTCAAAGCAAGGGGACGGCGAAATCTAGTCTGCGCCGTCCCCCTACCGGCCATGGTTACCTATTTACGACCGAACTTGATTTTGATTGCGCGTTTCAAAGCGTACTTACCCAGACTGGGGAGCTTTTGCTCGTATTTGACCATCGTGGAGCACTCGGGGCGGTCGCGATCCAGATGGATGGCGTCGAACGCGCACTTGGTGGTGCACAGGCCGCAGCCGATGCACTTGTTGGGGTCGACGATCGAGGCACCGCAACCCAAGCAGCGGGCGGTCTCGGCGCGCACCTGCTCTTCGGTAAAGGTCTCGACGTACTCGCTAAACGGCGCGGCCTTCTCGCGCTCGCGGTCCACGTGGGCAACCTCGCGGCTCGCGTTGTCGTAGCTCTCGATCACGACATCGTCGCGGTCGAGCGCGGTGTAGCGGCGCTGGTTGCGGCCGATGGTGAGCGTGGAGCCCGGCTGCACAAAGCGATGGATGGACACGGCGGCCTCGTGGCCGGCGGCGATGGCATCGATGGCAAAGCTCGGACCGGTGTAGACGTCGCCTCCCACAAAGATGTCGGGCTCAGCGGTCTGATAGGTCTGGGGATCGGCAAGGGCACCCTGGCCGCGGCCAAGCTCCACCTTGGAGCCAGCCAGCAGGTCGCCCCACACAATGGACTGGCCAATCGACATGACGACGCGGTCGGCATCGACACGGCGCAGATCGTTCTCGTCGTACTCGGGCGCAAAACGGCCCTCGTCGTCAAAGACACGCGTGCAGCGCTTGAAGGTGATACCGCACACACGGCCGGTCTCGTCCAGATGGACCTCCTTGGGGCCCCAGCCGCAGCTGATGTGCGCGCCGTCCTCGATGGCCTCGCGACGCTCTTCCTCGCTGGCGGGCATCTGGGCCTCGCTCTCCAGGCAGAACATCTCAACATGCTCGGAGCCCAGACGGCAGGCGTTGCGGGTCACGTCGATAGCCACGTTGCCGCCGCCCACTACGATGGTGCGGCCGGGTAGCGCGTCGATCTTGCCGCTGTTGACCTCGCGCAAGAAGTCGACGGCCACGGTCACGTCCTCGGCATCCTCGCCCGGAATACCGGCAAGGCGGCCGCCCTGGCAGCCGATGGCAACATAAAAGGCCTTAAAACCCTGCTCGCGCAGCTCATCGAGCGTCACATCGCGACCGACCTCCACGCCATAGCGGAACTCGGCACCCATCAGGCGAATGATCTCGACCTCGGCCTCGATAACGTCCTTCTCCAGCTTAAAGCTGGGAATACCGTAGGTGAGCATGCCGCCCGGACGCTCGTTCTTCTCGAACACGACGGGCTTATAGCCCTTCTCGGCCAGATAAAAAGCGCAGGACAGACCGGCCGGGCCGGCACCGATGATGGCGATCTTCTGGTCGAAGCCGCCGGCACGCGTCGGCGTCACCACGGGCGGGACATAGCGGGTCGCGGCGTCCAGATCGCGCTGGGCGATAAACTTCTTGACCTCGTCGATGGCCACGGCGGCGTCCACACGGCCGCGGGTGCAGGCATCCTCACAGCGGCGGTTGCACACACGGCCGCAGATAGCGGGCAGCGGGTTCTCGCGCTTAATGAGTGCTAGGGCCTCGTCATAGCGACCCTGCGCCGCGAGCTTCAAATAACCCTGAACGGCAACATGCGCGGGGCAGGCCGTCTTGCAGGGCGCGGTGCCGGACTTGTGCGTCTCGATGCGGTTGTCGTTGCGGTAGTTGGGCGACCACTTGGTGTGGTCCCACTTGGTGGCATCGGGCAGCTCCTGGCGCGGATACTCGGGGACCCGTCCGCCCGCCTTTTTGCTGCAGAGCTTCTGGCCCAGCTTGGCGGCGCCGGCCGGACACACCTCAACGCAGCGACCGCAGGCAACGCACTTGTCCTTCTCGACCTTGGCGACATAGGCCGAGCGCGACAGGTTGGGCGTGTTGAATAGCTGCGAGGTGCGCAGGGCGTAGCACACGTTGACGTTACAGTTGCAGATGGCGAAGATCTTGTTCTCGCCGTCGATGTTGGTGATCTGGTGCACAAAGCCGTTGTCCTCGGCCTGGCGCAGGATGTCGTAAACCTCGTCGCGGGTCACGTAATGGCCACGATCGGTCTCGACCACGTAGTCGGCCATATCGCCCACGGCGATGCACCAATCGGCCGGGTCGTCGGCGCAGCCCTCACCCATCACGCGACGGCTCGCGCGACAGCTGCAGGTGCTGGCGGCATACTTACCCTCGTATTTGTCGAGCCAGTGCTCAATATGCTCAATCGGCACCGAGGTGCTTGCGGCATCGATGGCCTTCTCGACCGGAATGACGTGCATGCCGATACCGGCACCTCCGGGCGGCACCATCGGCGTGGCCTTGGACAGCGGGCCCTTGGATGCCTGTTCAAAGAACTTGGCGTAGACCGGGTGCTCCTCGAGCTGGCTCACGCGCATGTTGAGAAACTCGGCGGAACCCGGCACCAGCATGGGCAACACCCATTGCTTGGCGCGCTCGGGATTTTCCCAGTTGTACTCGAGCAGGCCCGTGTAGCTCATATAGTCGAGCATCTTCTCGATCTGGGCCTCGGGCATGCCGGTGAGCTTAACCATCTCGGGCAGCGTGTAGGGACGGCGCATCTTCATCTTGCAGAGTACCTCGGCCTGCTCGTCAGTCGCGGCCTCGGCAAACGACCAGTACTCGTAGCCCAGCAGCTCGTCGCGATGCAGCAGGCGGTTAGTGCAGTGCTCGCACAGTTTGACGATGGCCTCGCGCGGATGCTCCGGCAGCGGCGGCACAAACTCCGCACCGATATCGGGCTCGGTGTAGCTAATCCCCGGTCCGTTGAGAATCATAGTCGTCCCTTCTCTTGCCGCAACCTGGCAGGCACGCAGCGCCCCTCTTTTTACGGGCTCGACATGCCCCCACGCCGTTCACCCGTTATTGTTGACATTGTGTCAAAAACAGTATTGACGAACCGTCAACAATATTCAAGACTGTTAGGTGAACGGTCAGGCAAAAGAGGATGAAAGGCGGCAAAACATGGGCAACAACACAGCAGATACCTCTGTGGCCGATGCCGTCCCCGCGCCCGACAGCACGGCCAAACGTCTGACGGGCGACGAACGCCGTCGCGAGATCCTCGCCGCCGTGCGCACCGTGAGTTCCGAGCTGGGTGTGTCGCATCTATCTGTCTCGGCCGTGACCAAACGCGCCGGCTGCACGCGCTCATTGTTCTACCACTACTTTGCCGATATGGACGCCGCCGTCACCGCTGTCATGGACGAGGCAATCGACGGTTTTATCGCCGAGCTCGAGCAGTGGAATGCCAGCCGCATCGCCGGTGATATCGAGGGCGCACTCGACACCGTCGCCCCGCTCTTCAAGCGCCTGGTCGTCAGCGGCCACGAGCTGCCGAGTACGCTCACCTCAAGCAGCGGCGCGCTCTACGGCGGCTTTTTGCACAACGTGGTCCAGCGCGTGGCGCAGTATATCTGCGACACCACCGTGGTGGATTTTGTCGCCCATCATGAGCTACGCATCGACCATGTCTACGAGACGTTCTACACCCTCATCATGGGGTTGTTGATGTATATCCGCACGCACCCCGATGTGCCCGACGAGACGGTCAAGGAAATCATCGCCTCGACACTCCACATCGAGGGCTATACCGCCAAGTATCCGGAGCGCAAGCCCCAGAACTGACGACATTTGGCCAAACTGCCCGCGATCGGAAGAGGGGCCGCGGGCGTGTGAAAGGAGAGCAGCATGCTGTTCGATGTTTGGGGTAGCGATACCCTTATCCACTGGGCCGGCTGGGCCATGGTCTTTATTGGCCTCATCGTGCTCAACGAGGTCGGCCGCCGCACTAAGCTGGGCGCGGCAATCATCTTTGGCGTGGCTCCGCTGGCCATGACCATCTACTGCGTCGCCATCGCCATCGGCGTTTCGCAGGGCGCCGAGTGGGCGCTCACCAACCCCACCCATGTGTACCAGAACAGCTGGTTCCACTACGCCAAGGTATACGCGGCGCTGGCCGGCTGCTGGGGCTTCATTGCCATTAAGTATCAGTGGGGCAAGATCGGCAAGGCGCATTGGTTCCGCGCATGGCCGTTTGTGATCGTCGCCATCAACATCATGATCGCCGTCGTGTCCGACTTCGAGAGCGCCTATCACTTCTTTGTCCTGGGCGAGTCCACCTGGGTCACCTCCGAAGGTGCTACGCAGCTGGCCGGCTGGAACAACGTGTTCAACGGCATCGCCGGTATCATCAACATCTTCTGCATGACCGGTTGGTGGAGCGTCTACGCCTCCGAGGATCAGACCGATATGCTGTGGCCCGACATGACCTGGGTCTACATCATCGCCTACGATATCTGGAACTTCTGCTACACCTACAACTGCCTGCCCACCCACTCCTGGTTCTGCGGCTTTGCGCTGCTGCTGGCGCCCACCGTCGCCGCCTTTATCTGGAACAAGGGCGGCTGGATCCAGAACCGCGCCTTTACGCTGGCCATTTGGTGCATGTTTGCCCAGGTGTTCCCGTACTTCCAGGAGGAGTCCATCTTTGTGACCCACTCCACGCTCGACCCCGGCGCCGCCACCGCGGTCTCGATCGCCGCACTGGTCGCCAATGTCGCCGCGATCATCTACATCGCCTACCGCGCCAAGAAGCTCGGCCGCAATCCCTACAAGCAGGATGTCTTTGAGGGCACCAGCGATTGGGAGAAGGCTACCGCTCGCCGCGCCAAGGTTGATTACGCGCACGCCGAGTAACACCGAGTAACATGTTGGTCGCTGTTGGCACTTGGGCATAGGCCCGCCCGCCAGGATTTTCAATCCAATGTCTCGCAGAGCCCCCGGAAAGCGTTTCGCTCGCTTTTCGGGGGCTTTTGTCGTCGCGCCTCTATTCATCTATTCAAAAACATGCGCATATTTAAAATCGGATTTCAAATCATGCGGCGGCTCTATGGGGTCCCGTTTTTGGGTACAGTGTTGTCCCGATATTGAGCTTGGGGGATATATGAAAGATGAGACGATGGACCAAGAGGATGCGGCCCAAGATGCAGAAGCGTGCGCCGAGGCCCTGGAGAGCCTAGACCAGATCGCGTTGGCCGAGATTGCGTTTGACGATTCGAGCGTTGATGTGCGGGATGAGCCGGAAATCGAGGCGCAGCCCGATGATCAGGATGCAAAAGACGATGGCGCCGCGCCCACCGAAGACGAGGCGGGGCACGAGAAATCCGAATGCGAGGTCGGCGACCAGCCCGAATCTGGCACGAGCGAGGAAACCATCTTGCTCGGCAGCTTGCCGGCCGAAGATTCGCTGACCCGCGAGCTTCCCGGCCTGGGCTCCACTCCTGCCGTGGACGAGACCATCGCCATGGGCGATATTCCCCTACCGTCCGTTCCCTCGGCACATGAGGCCGAGGCCCGTCACCGCAAGATGTCGCCCAAGCGCCGCAACCTGATGGTCGCCGGTGTCGTGGCCGTCGCGCTCGTCGCCGGCGGCGCAGGCTATGCTGCCTGGAACGGATATCAGCAAGAGCAGGCCGCCGCTGTCGCCGCCAGTGCACACACGATGATGTCGGTGCAAATTGGCGTACATGCCGCGGGGCTCGACTGCTCCACCGGCTCAAAGATCCCCGTGCAGGTGAGCGGGCAGGATTCCGACGGTTCTTCTGTGAGCGAAACGCTCTACGTTGACGAGCACGGTCGCGGCATTAAGCTGCTGCCCGGCGATTACACGTTCTCCATCGCCGCCTCCCCCATCGCGGCCGACGGCACCATCTACACCGTCCCGACCACCAAGGCGCAGGTCACGGTGAAAGTCGACGGCCAGGATTTGCGCGACCAAGCCGCCTTTAAGCTCAAGGTACCTTCGGCCGACACGGTGACTGACGACCAAATCGATGCCGCCGCCAAGTATGCCGAGGAAGGCGGCGCGAGCTCCGCCGCCGCGGCAAAGATACTCCAGCAGGCGGCAATTACGCGCCGCGATGCCGCCGCCAACGCCGTAAGCGCAAGCGAGGCACAGTCCGCCCGCGATGCCGACGCTCGACACAAGGCGACGAACCTGTATCAGCTCGATATTCCGGTTGAGTGGTATGGCAGGGTCGCAACCTGGCAAAACGGCAGCACGATGTGCATTTATCTGGACGGCGACACCAACACACCGCTCGTGACGCTCGTCGCGGTGCGCGACGGCGAGACCTTTACCCCCGACGACGGCGATACTGTTTTGGGCACGGTCAGCCCAGGCAACGGCTACACCGTCTATGCGAGCGGTCCTGTCTATCCGTATGTGATCCCGCAAACCATCAACGGGCGCACGCAGAACCCCGTGTCGACCTACCCCATGGATACGGCGATTGAGCTTGTCGAGCTCACGACCGGCAACCGCTACACATACAGCCAGATCAAAAACGTGCTGGTCGGCAAGGAGGGCAAGGCCGACGCCGCGACCAAGCTCGAGTGCGACTACCTCGCCCAGATTCTGCTGCCCAGCATCAAGGCTCAGGACTAGCCGCCCGCAGCGAGGGCAGTCTTTTTGGGACGGGGCTCTTTTAGCTACCCCACCTGCCCGATGGTTTTTAAGGCTGCATAACGAATCTAAACGACTGAAGCCGTCCCTGCCCAGGACGGCTTCAGTCCGGGTCGCAGGACCCAGCTGCAACTATTCCGTAGGGCGCCGGCTTCCAAACAAGCCGATATGCGCGCCCTGCATCGTTTCGCACGCTATTTCACAGCATCCATTTCGCTAGGCGATCACGATCTCACGATTATCCACCGTCAGCAGGCCCGACGACACGATCTCACAGCCAAAGAAAGTTTCCAAATGCTCGCCGAGCTCCGCGATAGCCGCCTTGGTGTCGTCAACGCGCGCCGGATCAACACACTCGATAATCATGACGGCGCTCGAAGTCTCGTCGTTGAGCGCGGTACGAACGCCATCACGCCAGTTCCAGCAGCGGCACACCGCACCGGCGTCGTCCAGGTAGCACAGCTCGCCGGGGAGCGTGGGCTCATCGTCTTCTCCCAGAGGGCGGAACGAATCGCCTCCCTCGGTAACCGTCAGGCGCATATCGCCCTCGATATGATCAAGATCCTCCCCGCCGCACGGCAGTGCATAGCTCAGAGATATGGCGTTATAGAGATCGACCGCAGGGGTAATATGACCCACCGGTTTGTCCTTTAGCACGCGCTTGAGCAGGTTCTCGATGGAGCATCGCGCGCCGCGCTTCGTCTTGAACTTCTGATACGCATCGCGCCACACGGCGACAACCTCGTTTTTCGAGATCGTCTCGCTCGTAAGGTGACGCTCGGCGCGACGGTTGGCGGTGTCGAGCAGCTGCTCGATCTGCGCTAGGTCGTCGTCGTCAATCTCGCCGGACGGCTTCATACCCGCAACGGCGACAACACCGATAACCGTCTGGGGAAACAAGTCCCAAAACGACTGCTCCGCGATGAGCTTCTTCATTGCCCTCTCCTTTCGTGCGAGCACATAGCCGCACTTGTTGCGTTTCTTAATCTTCGCGCACCCAGCGCCCTCACTGACACCAGCTGCGCACCAATCTGACCATGCGCAGCACCGCTTCATGCTCGCAGGGCCCATCCGCTTCGATGCGCAATGTATCGCCGTACTTGAACTCGGCGGATAGCAACCTCATGGGCGAGCGCGCATCCAGCCGTCGTCCATCTTGAGACACGACCGATATCTTCGTCTGATCAGGAAACTCCATTGCCATCGCCACAAGTTGCGAGGCGTTTTGTGCGTGCAGACCACGCGGATCCATAATCAGCACGTCCACGGATTCCATCTCATACTCCCTAGAATACAATCGCTGCCATCGAACCATCCGCGCATGCCGCCGTGGTGACGGCATGCGTTTTGATCTACGCCTGGAGCTTCGCCTCAAGAGCAGCGATGCGCTCCTCGTACGACTTCATGATGTTGATCATGTTGCGCGTCATGTTGACCTCGGTCTGGATGGTCATCAACGTGTCCTGCGCGTGAGCGAAGAGTACGTTGTAGCCCATCTTTTCGTCGCCACCGCGGATATCGCCCTGAATCATCTCGGTCTGGATATTATGGGCAGCGTACTGCTTGCCCTCAGAGGACTTCATCGTGGCAGCTGCAGCCTCAAAGTCACCGGCAAGCGCCTGGTCAAGAGCCTGCTTTGCCAACGTACGGGCATCTCCGGAACTCATAATGATTTCCAGGGCGCGCTGCATGATGTACGCCGTCTTCTCTTCCTCATTCATGCCCTCGCAAGGGGCCTTGATCTCGTCATCCATCTTGTATTCCTCCTTATACCTCGGCACCGTTTGTCGCGATGACCTTGGCATACCAATCAAAACTTGCCTTCTTGCTTCGCTCGTATGTGCCGCATCCCTGGTTGTCCGCGTCCACATAGACAAAGCCGTAACGTTTCTCCTGCTCCCCCGTCGCCGCACTGGGCATATCCAAGGGCGACCACGTGAGAAATCCCATAAGGTCCACGCCTGCCGCCACCGCGCATCGTGCGGCCTCGATATGCCGGCGCAGATAGTCGATGCGATAGTCATCCTGGATGGGACCACCATCGGCGGGAGGGCACTCTCGAACGCCTAGCCCGCATTCAACGATGAAGAGCGGCAAGCGATACCGGTCATAAAGCTTGAGAAGCGCCAGCTCCAGGCCGAGCGGATCGATCAGCCATCCCCACTGGGTGCGTTGCAGATACGGGTTCTCAACGCTGTAGGTGATGTTGCCGCGCTCCATCGCCGCGTTCGGGTCTGCACTTACCGTCGCACTTGAGTAGTAGCTAAACGAGACGAAGTCCACCGATCCGGTCGCGATCTCTTTCAAATCGCCCTCGTGCACCACATCCCAGCCATTCGCGTCGTACCCATCGAGCACGGCCTGGTCGTAGCGACCAAACGCCTGGACATCGCTATATTGAAGCTGCTGACGCTCGCTGTTCCAAGCCATCAGGACGTCCTCGGGATTGCAGGTCTGCGGATACACCGGCTCGTACCCGAGCATGCAGCCGACTTTACCCGTATAACCACGACGACGGTACTCGTTGATCGCACGGGCACTGGCCAAGAACTGGTGGTGCGCGGTGCGCGCGATGGTCTCACGTGGATCGTCTCCCAGGTCGCGAACGCCAGCGTCAAGCGGGCAGTGCTCCATGATGTTGATCTCGTTGAACGTGAGCCAGTACGGCACCTTGCTTCCCAAACGATCGAACAGCGCCGTCGCATAGCGCACATACAAATCAACAACCTGGCGACTTGCAAAACCGTTGTATCGTTCGATCAGCGCCAGCGGAATGTCGTAGTGCAGGATCGTCACCACAGGCTGAATGCCATGCGCCAACAGCTCGTCTACCACGCTCTCATAAAAGGCGAGGCCTTCTTCGCAGGGCTGCTCCTCCTCGCCCGTTGGGAAGATGCGGGACCATGCGACAGAGAGGCGGAACGCCTTGATGCCCATCTGCGCCAGCAGCGCGATGTCCTCACGGTACGTGTGGTAGAAATCGATACCCTTGCGGCACGGGTAATAGGCGTCCTGGGTCAGGTGGTTTCCCTCGGTATACCAGGCGTAGCGGCTCTTACTCACCGGCAGGTAGTCGTATAGGGTATCCCCCCGTCCGTCCAAGCCGTAGCCGCCCTCGATCTGACAAGACGACGTAGCGCCGCCCCACAGGAAACCCTGGGGAAACTCGGCGGCGCTCGCGTCTCGCATCGACAATCCAGCCTGCGTGCCGGCGTTGTCCATAGCGGCCATGGTCTACTCAGCTTCCTTGGCCAGGCACTGCTTCTCGTACACCTTGAAGAAGGGGTACCAAATGAGGCCTGCGAGCAGCATCAAGGCGATGGCGAACAGTACGGCGATGATAGAGCCGCCGGACGAGAACCACGTCGAGATGGGGAACGGGCAGTACCAGAAATCGAACTGGATGGTCGAGATGGGTGCGAACTGCAGGACCTTGCAGCCGAGCCAGCACACGGCGGGCAACACGACACCGATAATCCACATGGGGATCATCATGATGGGGTTCCAGGCGATGCAACCAAAGACCACGGGCTCGTTGATCTGGCAGATGGCAGGGGCCAGGCACGCCTTACCCAGGCTCGAAAGCTGCTTTGACTTAGAACGCATGAGCATAATGACCAGCGGGAAGGTGCAGCCGATGCCGCCCCACCACAGGTAGCAGGTGTAGATGAGCGTCTCGGTGAACATATTGAGGTTCGCGGCGGTAGCGGTGCCGGCGGCAGCCATGGCGATGTTCGCAGCGATCGCTGCCAGCTTGACGGGCTGCTCGACCGGGGTAAGCACCCACGCGGAGATACCCATGGAGTAGATGAAGCAGTTGAGGAAATTGAAGAAAATGAAGCCGTACCACGTGTTCAGGAAGGACGAGAACGGCATGAAGATGCCCGTCACCACGGAGTACATGTTGATGCCGAAGACGTCCGTGCACACAAAGCCAAGCACGATCACGCAGGCGATGGGAAGCAGGGCGTCAAACCACTGACGCACGAAGTCGGGAACCACGCTCTCGTCGCTGAAGAGCGAGAATGAACCAAACAGGCGAAACACCAAGCTCGTGACTACGCCGGTGAAGATAGCGCAGAACATGCCGCCTGCGCCGAACGCGCTCGAACCGAAGCCCGCAGCTCCTTCGATCACGAGCTGGGGCTGAATGGAAATGAAGAAGAGGATGAGACCCGCGCATCCCGCAATCAGGCGCTGCTTGCGCAGCTTGCGCTTCTCACAGAAGTTGAAGGGGATGAGAAATGCGACCAGCACGGCCACCATGCCCATGGTCCAGCCGAACAGGCCGTCGAACGAGATCGGCAAAGAGAAGAAATCCTCGACTACCGACAACACGCAAAAGACCGAGCCCAGAAGAATGAACGGCAGGATCTGCATGACAGAATCCTTGATGGTGATGACCCAAATGTTGTTGTTCACCACGTTCATCTTGGGGGCGAAGCTGTTTTCCAGCCAGTTAAGAAACTTATCCATGATCGATTACTCCTCGCCCAGAACCTGAAGGATGTGATCGAGTGCCGCCTCTCCGTCCAAGTGCGCATAGTACTCGGGCTTCATGACGGCGACCTTGATGGGATAACCGTCGCAGACCTCTTCGATGTCACCGATGGTGCTCTCGAGATGGGGGCCCGCCATAACGCAGTCAATCTCGTCGACGCAGTCCTCGACGGCGGACTCGCTCTTTGCGGCGACTTTCATATCGAGCCCGCGGGCCTTTACCGCCTTGCGGATGTTGGCCGCCATGAATCCCGAAGATGCTCCGGATCCACATACCAGTAGGACGTTGTGTTGTGCCATGGTTCCTCCTTTGGCCGCTTACCTTCTGACGCCCTCTACTATGAAGATGAGCGGAATAAGCGTCCAACTCACTTTCTTCCTATCCTAGGAAAATAGCAGACCGTGTTTTATTTTGGCTGGTATAGTTGGGAAAGGAAAGGGGCGTCACATGGCAAAACGCGATCGCATTCAACAGCTTATCGATATCCTGAGCAACGCACAGGACTGGGTATCGGCATCTACACTTGCCCAACTGCTAGGGACAACGCCCCGGACAATCCGCTCCTATGTTGGAGAAATAAACGCCCAGTCCCAGGAAGTCGGCAGCGTTTCAATTACTTCATCAGGTTTGGGATACCGAATCGAGGGCCTATCCTCGAGCACCCCCAATTCGACCATTCGCGAAGCTCCCAATAACCGCACGGCACCGCAGTCAGACGTTACCCAAAACACACTAGATACGAGCGCTTCGTCGCCCAGCCGAGCCGAAGCCATGCTCTCCCACCTCATTGCACACGATGGCGCGCAATCCATCTATGAGCTCGCTGATTCGCTTTTCGTAAGCGATACCACCCTTATGGGAAGCATCCTGCCAAGCGCAAGAAAGACCGCGGCCCGCTTTGGTGTTTCCATTACGCTCAACAATACGGAGCTCACCATCGAGGGCAACGAGGAGCGCATCCGCAAGCTCTTGGGATTCCTGGCGGTTCATGGCAAAAATGGATACTTTACGTCCGTTCACGCACTTGAAGACATGTTTCCCCAGTACAACATTCCCGGGATGCTCGAGAAACTCGCGACCCTATGCCAGTCTTCCGGGCTTTTTCTCAATAACTACGCGCTCAACAATCTTCTTGTCCATCTTTCCATCATTCTGGCCCGCCTACAGTCGGGCAACAGCCTTCCTACCCAGGTCGACTCTCCCGACCTATCGACTTTGGTGCACAACGAACAGCACAGGCGCAGCATCGAGAGCATCGTCCAAAGCGTCGACGAGTATTCTTCCACTGAGTTTGGCGTCCACCTGTCCCCAGACGATCGTCAGCAGGTGATGGCACTGGTCGCGCTTTCCACGGAATCTTACACGTATGACGAGCTCGACCGGACGCGCCTCGTCGAAACCGTTGGTCTCGACTTTTTCGACCTCATCATCAACCTGCTCGACACCCTGCGCAAACGATACGGCCTCCCTGCTGAATTCGAGGAGCGCTTTGTCCTGCAGCTGTCCATGCACATGCACAACGCGCAGCAGCGCAGCCGCTATGGGGTCTCGTGCCCCAATCCTATCTCCACGCTCATCAAGCGCGAATATGCCGCCGTGTACGACATGGCCGTCTATTTTGCGCACGGAGTCGCCCAGGCCCAAAACCTTGTCTTCAGCGAAGACGAGATTGGATTTATCGCCTTCCATCTGGGAAATTACCTTGAGAAAAAGCGTGTACGCAAAGACCCCGTTACCTGCGCGGTTGTGTTTGAGCAGTATCACGACTTCATCGGCGACTTTCTCCGAACGCTCGACCAGGAATTCCACGACTCGCTCAATGTGATCGAAGTGATAGACCACGGTGCCGCCCCGGCGATGCTCTGCGGCGCCGACATGGTCATCAGCACTGCGACCTATCCCATCAATCAGCCGCACGCCGTGCTGGTAAGCCCCCTGTTGTCGGATAGAAGCAGGGAGAAAATCAAGCGCGAGATCGAGGCGGTCAGGTTGGAGAGGCGGACGGCGACCGCCAACGCATACCTGCGAGCATTTTTGCGTCCGGAGCTCTTTCTTAGGAACATCGATGCGCAAGACCCGGTTTCTGCCATCACGCGCATGGGCGAACGCTGCATTGCCGAGGGCGTTGCCACGCAGGCATTCATTGACGATGTGCTGCTACGGGAGTCCATCTCGAGCACGTCGTTTACCGATGAACTCGCCGTGCCGCACGCGATCCACATGTTTGCGGACCGCTCCTTCCTATGCGTAGTCCATAACGAGAAGCCCATTGCATGGGGCGAGCACCAGGTGAACATCGTTATTATGATCGGCATGGCGTCCGAGGACATGGCCTTCTTCCAAGACGTGTTCGACCTCGTTGTCGAACTCTTCCTCTCGCCTGGCCGGACAGCACGCGCCCTGCAGGCGCACACCCACGAGGCGTTCTTGGACGTGCTCACGGAATAGGCGCGGTGCCCAGCGGCGCTGCACGCAAGTAGAGCAAACCTGCTCTTTCATTGCCCCTACCTCTGGATTTGCCGCATTTGCCCGTGTTTTATCTCCCCCACCTTTGTTTTGTTGCGACTGTCCCCGTCTTGCCGTGTCTACCTTTGTTCCCTGCTTGCCATTCGCACAAGCGCTTCATGATGTAGTCGTAGTTTTCACGACGATGCGGCACGGTGCAGGCACTGCAGTCCTTGATACGCGTGCCGTCGGCCTGTTCGATGTAGACGAAGTTGCCGCCGCAGTCCTCGCCAAGAGCGTGCAGGGGACAGTAGCAAAAGAGGCAGTTAAGCTCCTCGGCTGGCATGTCGTGGCACGGGTAGAACTCGCAGGCAGCGTGGTTGAAGAACTGGTAATTCTTGGTTTCGGGCATATGATGCGTGGATGTCATGTCACTCCCTTCGGCGCGCCTCTTTATTCCCCAGTATCGCACCATCGCGCCGTAGGTACATGTGGGGGGGCTACGCATGCGTGTTGGGATCGAGTGCGACTACCTCGCCCAGATTCTGCTGCCCAGCATCAAGGCTCAGGACTAGCCGGCCTCAGCGAGGGCAGTCTTTTTGGGACGGGGCTCTTTTAGCTCCTTTGAGGATGATTAAGCAAGGAGCCACTTCCATGCGGGCACAGCGTGTACCACACCGTGTTCGCATGGAATATCGGCCTGTTCATCCATGGTAACGATTGCCGATTCGCCAAGATCGAACTGGGCCATCGAGGCATCGAGGGCGGCGATTTCGCGCTCGCGCGTTTTCTCGCTTGCCATATCCGCACTCACCTGAATCAGGTTATAAGCCTGCATGAGAAGCGCGTCCCCAGCCACAAAGTCAACCTCATGGCTTTTATTCTTCTCCTTAATCAGCAGGCGGCAGACCGAACCGGCCCGCACCGCAGGAGTCCTTCTTCTTAGCGCGTTGAACACCGCAGTCTCGAGCCTCTGGCCCTGATCCAATGCCGATGCGGGAGAGAATGCTCCAAACATCGCAGGATCGACAGCGTAGACTTTAGACGCAGACCGCGTATTATCTGCAAGTGAACGCGTGAATTCCGGCACAGAAAACAACAGATAGGCGTCCTCGTAATACTCAAGTAAATCGCTGAGCGAATTGCGACTGACGGGTATCTGCCTGCTCTTGAACTCGTTGTACACCTTGTTCACCGACAGCTCTCGTCCCGAAGATGCCATACACCGCGTCAGAAACAGCGAGGCCAAACGAGGATTCTTAACGTCGTAACGCTCAACAACGTCCATGGCGACCGTTCGCGACGCATATTCCTGTAGCAGCTGAATCGCGTCCGCAGGCGTCTGCTCAAGTGTCGCGATAAATCCCCCTCGCTCAAGATATCCGATCAGATGATGTCGAAGCAACGCCGTGTCGCTCGAGGAAAAGGGTGCATCCGGACCAGGAGCGCTCCCGGTCTTATATCGGACGTATTCCGAAAAACTCAACGGAAAAAGCTCTCGTACAAGGGAACGACCCCTGAACTCGCTCTTAAGTTCTGAGGACAGCATCTTAGAAGAAGATCCCGACACGTAGACGGTCGCTTTCTCCGTATCGACCACACGCCGCAGAAACGCACCCCATTCGGGAATTTCCTGGATCTCGTCAAAGAAAATGTAGGCACCCTCGGTTCGGGCAGCAGGATAGAGCGCATAAAACGTATCGAGCACGTCCGCCAGCAGCGATGGCTCATACGGACGCAAACGCTCATCCTCAAAATTGAAATATAGCATCCGATCGAGCTCGACACCTTGGCCCTGAAGCCGCCGCATCTCCTGATACAGGCGATACGTCTTTCCGCAACGGCGAGCTCCCACAATCACGTTCACGATGTTGTCGCGCTTTGGCTCCTGGGGGTTTCCCAGATCAAGGTCTCGCTCAAAAACTTGCGGAACTCCCTGTTGCTCAAAGTCCTTTATTTTCTGGGCCACCAAGTCGTTGAATGCCATGATTCTCCAATCTTGCTCTCTTGCTAATCAAGATTATATCCACTATTGATTAGCAAGAAAGCAAGATTGTGTGTAACTTGATTAGCAGCTAATCAAGTTTTTCTGCTGCCAAGCATCAATGCCCTGAGCCAATCGCCCGCGACACCCAGGACAGTCTTTTTGGGACGGGGCTCTTTTAGCTACTTTAACGCCAGGGGTCGGCTTCGAACATTGGCTCGCGCTCGGGGCGGCGATCGCTGTAGGGATCGTAGCCGTCGTCGTCCTCGTTCTCGGCACGGATGTAGGGGTCGCGCGGCTTGGGCGCCGGCTTAGGCGCAGGCTTGGGTGCGGCGGGTGCGGCATCGGTCGCCGGCGCATTCGTCTTGTTCTTGTCTATCATCTGCATATCTCCTTGCCGTGCAATCGTGTTCAACATCATCGATTGTCGCACGAAAAAGGGCGGCGGACCCAATTGGATCCGCCGCCCTTGGCGTTTAGAGACCACTGGCAGATTTTAAGGCACGGCCCAAAATCTACTCGGCGTCGGGGACCTCGTAGGTGGCCGCCGGCGTGTTGTCGCACACGACGGTAAAGCCACCGTCCTTGTCGACATCGACCGTCACCTGATCGCCCTCGCGCACCGTGCCGTCGATGATAGCGGCGGCGATGGCATCCACGACCTCGCGCTGAACCAGACGCTTGAGCGGACGGGCGCCAAAGACCGGGTCCAGGCCGCCCACGGCGAGCATCTGCTTGGCCGCCGGGGTGATGGCAAGCGTCATGCGCTCCTTGGCCAGACGCGCACGGACGTCGGCGAGCTGGATGTCGACGATCTTCTCGATCTGCGCCATGCCAAGCGGATGGAACACCACGATATCGTCGATACGGTTGAGGAACTCGGGGCGGAAGGTCTGAGCCATGGCGGCGTCGACCTGATGGCGCATCTCCTCCTCGTCCTTGCCCGAAAGATCGGCGATGGCCTTGGAGCCCACGTTGGACGTCATGATGATAATCGTGTTCTTGAAGGACACCTGGCGACCCTGGCCATCGGTCAGACGGCCGTCATCGAGCACCTGCAGCAGCACGTTGAAGACATCCGGATGGGCCTTCTCCATCTCGTCGAGCAAAATCACTGAGTACGGACGACGGCGCACGGCCTCGGTGAGCTGGCCGCCCTCGTCGTAGCCCACGTATCCCGGGGGCGCACCGATCAGACGCTGGACGCTGAACTTCTCCATGTACTCGGACATGTCGATACGCACGAGCGCGCGCTCGTCATCGAACAGGCACTCGGCCAGCGCCTTGGCAAGCTCGGTCTTGCCCACGCCGGTGGGGCCCAGGAAGAAGAAGCTGCCGATGGGCTTGTCCGGATCGGAGAGGCCCGCACGGCTGCGGCGCACGGCCGCGGCCACGGCGGACACAGCCTCGTCCTGGCCGATGACGCGCTTATGCAGCTCGCCCTCCAAGCCCTTCAGCTTGTCGAGCTCGCCCTGCATCATCTTGGACACGGGCACGCCGGTCCAAGCGCTCACGACCTCGGCGATCTCATCGGAGGTCACCTGTTCGTTGAGGCCCTCGCCGTCCTGCTGCTTTTGCGCCTGAAGCGCGGCCTCGGAATCCTGAATCTGCTGCTGCAGACCCGGAATCACGGAGTAGCGCAGCTCGGACGCACGGCCCAGGTCGCCGTTGCGCGTCGCGCGCTCCTCTTCGCTCTTGGCCTCGTCGAGCTGTCCTTTGAGCTCCTGCACGTGGTCGATGGCGTTCTTTTGGTTGAGCCAGCCGGCCTTTTGCACGTTGAGCTTTTCCTGGACCTCGGCGATCTCTTGGCGCAGGGCCTCCAGACGCTCCTTGGAGGCGTCATCGGTCTCCTTCATGAGCGCCTGCTCCTCGATCTGCAGCTGGGTAAGCTGACGCGTGGTGGCGTCGATCTCGACCGGCATGCTGTCGAGCTCCATGCGCAGGCGGCTTGCGGCCTCATCGACCAGGTCGATGGCCTTGTCGGGCAGGAAACGGTCGGCGATGTAGCGATCGGAGAGGTCGGCAGCCGCCACGAGCGCGCCATCGGTGATATGCACGCCGTGGAAGATCTCGTACTTCTCCTTGAGGCCACGCAGGATCGAGATGGTGTCCTCGACGGTAGGCTCGGAGACCATCACAGTCTGGAAACGACGTGCGAGCGCCGCGTCCTTCTCGATGTACTTGCGGTATTCGTCGAGCGTGGTCGCGCCAATCGCGTGCAGGTCGCCACGGGCGAGCGCAGGCTTGAGGATGTTGCCGGCGTCCATGGAGCCCTCGGTGGCACCCGCGCCCACAATGGTGTGGAGCTCATCGATGAACAGGATGACCTTGCCCTCGGACTTCTGTACCTCCTTGAGCACGGCCTTCAAGCGGTCCTCGAACTCGCCGCGGTACTTGGCGCCGGCGACCAGCGCGCTCATGTCGAGCTCGATGAGGTCGCGGTCGCGCAGGGTGCTCGGCACGTCGCCGGCCACGATACGCTGGGCGATGCCCTCGACGATGGCCGTCTTGCCGACGCCCGGCTCGCCGATGAGCACGGGGTTGTTCTTGGTGCGGCGGGACAGGACCTGGATGGTACGGCGGATCTCGTCAGTACGGCCGATGACCGGGTCGAGCTTGCCGGCGCGGGCGAGGTCGCAGATGTTGCGACCGTACTGCTCCAGCGCCTCAAACTGGGTCTTGTCCTCGGCAGACGTCACGCGGTCATCGCCGCGCAGTTCCTCGTAGACCTGCTCGATGCGCTCCTTGGTGACGCCGGCATCGCGCAGAACGCGGCCGGCCTCGCCCTTGTCCTCGGCAAGTGCCATCAGCAGATGCTCGGTCACCACAAAGCTGTCGCCCATCTTGGTGGCCTTCTTTTCGGCCTTCTCGATGACGCGAACGAGCTCGTTGGAAAGACCCATCTGCTGACCCTCGCCCGAAACCTTGGGCGCGTGGTCGATGGCATCCTGCGTGGAACGCGCGAGCTGGGCCGGGTCGGCACCGATGCGCTCGATGATCACGGAGATATTGCGCTCGCCGGCACCGAGCAGGGCAGACAGCAGGTGAATCGGCTCCACCGCACCGGCCTGCGCGTCGGCAGCCGTGCTCATGGCGGTCTGCAACGCCTCGCGCGACGTCATTGCTAGCTTATCGATTCTCATGGAATCACCTCTCTTGGGGCGGCCGCCCTACGGGGCGGCTTCACGTTGTTCGAGAAGTATTGTTGCCAGCTTTGTACGATCTTATACACAAATCTAAGTCTCTATATATAAGATTTTCTGAGTGATCGATGGATAGGGTACTGAGATGTCAGCCCGCCGCTGCCCAGGCGTACTACCGTCTCGATCTGTAACATCTAGCAGCCATTTTTGATCCTAGATGTTACAGATCGAGAGAAAATGACCAGCGGCAACCGTTTGTCTCAATCTGTAACATCTACTCGGCAAATTAGGGTCTAACTGTTACAAATCGAGACGAACGAAGACACCTGAATCGAAAATCTAAATCTGTAACACCAGGCCCACTTTTAGCGGCCAAGATGTTACAGATCGAGACAGACCGAAAACCACCACAAAGAGGACAGGCACCTTTGTGGTGGTCGCGGTCTCTACTCCTTCGCCGAACCCGTGCTTCCCGATTCGGCGTTCCAGGACATCTCATCCTCGAACAACCATGTACGGGCAGACCCACTATCGCGTGCAGTCTGCGGGTCGGGCAAGCAGGTCTGTTCATAGGCATCCTGAATGCACTGACCCATAAAATCGTTGAGCTCGGTCTGGTTGCCCTCCATGACATAGGCGACATCGCCGTCCAAGATGTAGATACCCGGTCCCTCATTGCCCTCGTAGCCAGGATCGTACGAAACATCACATAACTTAGTGCCATTCGCGGTGTCCAACTCGATGGACGAGCGGCATCCGCCAACCATGTCGTTCGCTTTTGCCCGATAGGATGCATATCCATACCAGCGCTTAAAGGTTTTGCCCTTGAGCAGCTCGGACGCCCTGTCGATCAGACTAGAATCCGTGGTATAGCGCATAGCCCCAAGCTGAATAAGTGGATAATTACTAATGCCCAGCGCAGCCGGTTGCTCATCAAAATCAACGGTAATGGTCTCAGGCTTGTCGTCTCCGGTCAGAAGTTCGACAGATTGAGTCACAGGCTTGACCACCGGCTCCGTCACCGCAGCAGGTAGAAATGCCATACCGACAGCGCCCGCGCCAACCACAGCGATCGCAAGCGCCAAGACAATCAATCCAATACGGGCAAAACGGCTCACGGCAAAACACCCCACAATGCAAACCTTCGCCACCTGCACCAATGATACCGCCAGCTAACACTATTACCAAAAGAAGCCGCGCGCTCCTCACCACCACAAAGGGGACAGGCACCTTTGTGGCGGTTTTCGACGCTAACGGTCGACCATCTCGCGCCATGAGATTAAACTTGAATTGTTCTCTGAACATATCCATTTCTGCCTATCCTCAACAGATCTTTGTCTCGAGGAGCGCATATGAAGCCGTCTCATTCCACCGGTCGCAACGTCATCGCCATTCTCGCCATACCCATCGCGATGTTCTTCTTTATCGTCGTCACGCCCTTTTCCCTTGGTATCGCCTCGCCCTTCGATTTATGCGGAATGGTCGACGCTGGCTCGCGTGCCACCTCGCTCTCCTTTATCTGCCGCGGTGTTTTCTACGAAGATAGAATTCCCACCGGACTTTGGCAGTCCAAGTTACCGTTGCTCGGCCAGGTCGACGGATGCTCTCCTTATTTCTGCCTTGACCCTCAGGCGATGAATTATCTGATCGACGACCAGCCTCTTGACTCCATCACCCTCGCTTACGACTATGCTCCAAACACCGACGAGCGCCATATGAACCAAGTCCTCGACAAGCTGCTTGGGCAGTGCGGACTCACCGAGGAGGCCGGTCGAACCATCTATAGCGACCGGAAAATAAAGCGAACAGAACTCCGCCGTATCGGAAAAATCCAAGGGCGAAGCGGGGCTGCCTACTGGCAGGCCTGGGCGACACGCGACAAGAGCGAATTCGGGCACAGCACCTATACGGTCACTGTCTACACCAAAGACGGAATTAAGGACAATGTTGACGATTTCGCGTCATCCAAACTCGGCATCCCCAAAACAACCAAACCCGCCAGCCCGGATGAAATCCTGTAGGGACGCTCATTAGAATGTCGTTCGACGAGCACGGCAACATCGAGCTCGCCCACCACCACAAAGGGGGCAGGAGCCTTTGTGGTGATCTTCGGCCCCGGCGTTCACCATCTCAATCTGTAACATCTAGCTGCCGTTTTTGGGTCCAGATGTTACGGATCGAGATGAATTGTTCAGCGGTGCCCGTTTATCTAGACCTGTAACAACTACTCGGCAAATAAGGGTCTACCTGTTACAGATCGAGATAAACCTCGGACCACCACAAAGGTGCCTGTCCCCTTTGTAGTGGTTTTCGACAAAAAGAAACCGCCCCGATAACAGAGGCGGCATCAAGCAAGTCTATTTTTAGCGTCCCTCAAGACCCAACGAGAACGCGGAAATGTAGCCCGGGGCTTACCCTTTGCCGAACGCGACCCTCGCGAAGCGCGTGAGCGGACGGGAAAGGGTAAGCCCCGGGCGGACAAGTATGTGCGTTACTCGGCAGCGGCCTTGAACTTGTTGTAGTTGATCAGGCAGCCGGCCTTGACGATAGCACGCTCCTCTGCCGTCATATCGGCAATGTAGAGCTCAATCTGCTCGACCGCACCGTCGGCGCGCACCACGTAGGCGGCGATGTCCTTCAGGTCACCATCGAGCGCGGCACGGATACCCGGCACAAAGACGTAGTCGCCCACCTCAAAGCTGGGCTCGGCCTCCATCTGGAAGGGCACCATGCCCCAGTTCATCACGTTGGAGCGATAACGCTTGGTGGCGTACTCGTGGACGATGTTGGCCAGGCCGCCAATCACGCGCTGGCAGCTCGCGGCCTGCTCGCGGGCAGAACCGTCACCGGGCTTTTTGGCATAGAGCATGGAGCCGTACTCGGTCGCCTTGGCGTCTGCCGCGACGCCCGCACCGGCCAGCGCCTCAAACACGCTGGCAAGCTCGGCATCGATTGCCGCCAGGTCGCCTGCGGCCTCACCGGCCACGCGGCGCTTCTCCACGGCGTCGACCTCCTTGGAGCGACCCACGTAGGCCGGATCGCGACGGCTGAGCGTAAACTCGGCCAGACCCAGCGGGTTGGAGCGGAAGGAACTCGTCTCGCCCGAAGGAATAAGCTCGTCGGTCGTGGTGACCGGGTCCATGATCTTGGAGCACACCTTAAGCAGGATATCGTCGCCGAGGGGCTCCATCGCGGGCCACGGCTTGATGTTGGGACCCTCGACCAGCTCGTCGGCAGGCTCCGCCTTGCCAAAGCCCCAGTACACGCGCTTCTTGTACGGCGCATCGTCAAAGGTGTACTCGCAGGCCTCGTCCCAAGTCTCCTCGGGCAGGTCGGTCGCCGGCGTCAGGATGCCGCCGTTGGCAGCCGTTGCCGCAATGGAGCGGGCGTCCATCAGGGCCACGGCGCTCAGCTGGCCATTACCCGGCTTGGAACCCTCGCGGTTGGGGAAGTTGCGCGTGGTGTGGCGGATCGAAAGGCCGTTGTTGGCGGGCGTGTCGCCGGCGCCAAAGCACGGGCCGCAGAACGCCGTGCGCACGATCGCACCGGCCTCCATAAGGTCGTAGATGTAGCCACGGCGCGTGAGCTCGAGCGCCACGGGCTGGCTTGTGGGATAGACCGACAGCGAAAACTCGCCGCAGCCGGTGTTGGCGCCCTTGAGCACGCGGGCAGCCTGGACCACGGAGTCGTAGTTGCCGCCCGAGCAGCCGGCGATAACGCCCTGCTGCACGTGCAGCTTGCCGTCGACGATCTTGTCGAGCAGGCTAAAGTGTGTCTTGCCCTCGCCGATCTTGGCGGCCTCGAGCTCCACCTCATGCAGGATGTCCTCGAGGTTCTCGTTGAGCTCGTCGATCTCAAAGCCGTTAGAAGGATGGAACGGCAGCGCGATCATGGGCTTGATACTCGACAGATCGACTTCGACGCAACCGTCGTAGTAGGCAACATCGGCGGGCTTGAGCTCGCGGTAGTCGTCGCCGCGGCCGTGCATGGTCAAAAACGCGTGTGTGTCCTCGTCAGTTGCCCAAATGGAGGAAAGGCAGGTGGTCTCGGTGGTCATGACGTCGACGCCGTTGCGGTAGTCGGTCGTCATGCTCGCGATGCCGGGGCCCACGAACTCCATTACCTTGTTCTTAACGTAACCCTTGGCAAAGACGGCGCGGATGATGGCGAGCGCCACATCGTGCGGGCCGACGCCGGGGCGCGGGGCACCCGTGAGGTAGATGGCCACGACGCCGGGATAGGCGACATCGTAGGTGTCGCGCAGCAGCTGCTTTGCCAGCTCGCCGCCGCCCTCACCCACGGCCATGGTGCCCAGGGCGCCGTAGCGGGTGTGCGAGTCGGAGCCCAAGATCATCTTGCCGCAACCGGCGAAGTTCTCACGCATAAAGGAGTGGATGACGGCGATGTGCGGCGGAACGAAGATGCCGCCGTACTTCTTGGCAGCCGAGAGGCCAAAGACATGGTCGTCCTCGTTGATGGTACCTCCCACGGCGCACAGCGAGTTATGGCAGTTGGTGAGCACGTAGGGCAGCGGGAACTGCTCCATGCCCGAGGCACGCGCCGTCTGGATAATGCCGACAAAGGTGATGTCGTGGCTCGCCATGGCGTCGAAGCGAATCTTGAGCGCCTCGGGGTCGCCGGACGTATTGTGTGCCTGAAGGATCGAATACGCGATGGTGCCGCGCTTGGCATCCTCGGGTGTCTGCGTAATGCCGCGCTCAGCGGCCTCGGCCTCAGGCACAACCTCGCTGCCGTTACGCAGGTAGATGCCGTCCTCGTACAGCTTGACCATACTGTCTCCCACTCTGCCCAAAAGATTTGGGCGCATAGCATACATTCGTTCAATATCGTGCCATAGAACGGTTGCGAGCGGGTTACGAATCTACACGTTCACTTTATCTCGGTAAAGCATAGGACGAGCCCGGTGCAGGACCGGCGGATTTGGTGCAAGTGTGTCCCTTTCAACTAGTCATTTAAGAACGTCCCCAATGACTACCCATAACAACGCCGATGTTTTGGCGCGGACAGACACTATGACCCAATCCGAGGGCACTAAAAAGACAGGAGCCCCCGCTCGTGGCCGCGGGTCGGGGCTGCGACAATGATGTTGAAGTGCCATAGGCGCAGCCGCGCCGCAACGAGGTTGGGAGGCTCCCATGCCAAAGTATTCTACCGCGTTCGGGATGGACGTCCACCTGAGGTCGACCACCGTCTGCGCCCTCGACGCGGACACCGGCGAGGCCGTGACGAGGAGGTTCCCCGGCAACCCCTGGGGCGAGATCGCCGGGTGGATGGATGGGTTCCCCGGGCCGTCGCTAGCGGCCTACGAGAGCGGCTACCTCGGCTTCGCCCCGCAAAGGGAGCTCGCCGGGCTCGGCGTCGAGTGCGTCGTCGCCGCGGTCTCGAAGATCCCCAGGTCGGCCGCCGACTCGGCCTCCAAGAACGACAGGAACGACGCCGCCAGGATGGCCAAGGCGATACTCGCCCACGACATCTCCCCCGTATGGGTCCCCTCCCCCGAGGTCGAGGGCATCAGGGACCTCGCCGGCGCCTACGACGGGGCGACCGCCAAGCAGCGGCTGCTCGCCTTCCTCGCAAAGCGGGGGTTCGTCTACGGCGGCACCACGCCCGCCGGCAACCCGAGGAAGTACTGGACCTACGACTTCCTGAGGTGGCTCGACAAGGTCAGGCCGGAGGACGATGGCGGGGTTCGGACGCTCGCCGCCCTGAGGAACGAGGTCGAGGCCGCGGCGGAGGCCCGGGCGGACCTGCTCTCCGAGTACAGGGCCGCCGTGGATGCCAGCCCGATCGCCGCGGAGGTGGCCGCCCTCCAGTCGATCAAGGGCCGCGCCTTCGCGCTGGCCGCGGCCTTCTCGGCCGAGGTCGGCGACTTCACGAGGCTCCGTTCCGGAAGGCAGGTCACGGCCTACTTCGGCCTCGCGCCGAGCCAGAGGTCGAGCGGCGGCTCCGTGCGGCTCGGAGGCATCAGCGGCGCGGGCAGCGCGCTCGTGAGGAAGCTGGCCGTTGAGGGCTCATGGTGCTACGCCGCGGCGCGGCACCAGCCGAAGCTCGTGCCGAGGGACACGGGCGTGCCCCTCGAGATAAGGATGCACGGGAGGAAGGGGTCCGAGCGGCTCCTGCGGCGGCGCGAGGAGATGCTCGCCCGCGGCAGGCCCGCGGCGAAGGCCAACGCGGCCACCGCGGCCGAGCTCGTGAGGTGGCTCTGGGCCCTCGGCATGATGTGCCGGGAGGGCGCGGAATAGACATAGCCCCCGTCCCGGCGAGCCGGGCGGCCTTCGGGGACACCCCCTATTTCGCTGTGCGCGCGGAGCCCTCCGCATGCGCCTCGACAGACTTGGGGAACCCCGCCGAAGGAATGGAGTGCGGGCCGACAGAACGGTATCCGCGGATATGAGACTGAGCCGAAGGCGTCGACGACATGCCGGGGGCGGACCGGGACGGGTTCAACGGCAGGCCCCGCCGACCGGTTGCAAGCGGTCGGCGGGGCCATTGTGGCTCTTGACAGCGGATTGGGTCATATGAGCGAAAGCCCACCAGAGCGAGCAAGGCAACGCCGCAGGTAGAGGACGGACAGCGAGCGACGTCCAGAGCGAACAAGTTGGCATGAAAAAGGCAAGGCATAGACCTTCTGGTCATGCCTTGCCTTTTGAATGACAAATTGTCGCTCTGGGCGGCGCGCAGCGTCGACCGGTCCGCCGTTCGTTAGAACGGCGGAACCTACAAATCCCCGCCGGCGCCCAGCAGCTTGCGCATGACTTGCTCGGGGTTAACCGAGCCGTCACGCGGGGCAAGGGCGGTGATCTTCTTCTGCATCTTGTACTCGTGCAGCTCGTCCTCGAGCTGGCGCACGCGGGCACGGAGTTTTTCGTTCTCGCGCTCGCGCTCCTCGGCACGCTCCTTCATATCGAGGATACGCACCACACCGGCAAGGTTGATGCCCTCGTCGGTCAGTTGATTGATGAGTTCCAGACGCTCGATATCGGCACGCGAATACAGGCGCGTGTTACCACCCGAGCGCTGAGGATTCACCAAGCCCTTGGACTCGTAGACGCGCAGAGTCTGCGGATGCATGCCGGTCAGCTCGGCCGCCACGCTGATCATGTACAGCGGTTTGTTCCTATTGTCCTCGGCCATGCTACCTGACCCCTTTCCGTCTCGTTATCGTCCATCATAAGCCCGCGGGCGCGGGCGTGCGCCACGACCGCCCTAGTACGTCGCCTTGTAACGGTTGACCTTCTCGCGATAGTCGCGCGTGTCGGCCTCGCGCAGCTTGGTCATGGCATCGCGCTCGTCATCGGATAGGTTCGTGGGGACCTGTACCTTGATCTCGACGAGCAACGCGCCCGTACGGCCACGGTGCTTAACGTCGGGCGCTCCCATCTCCTTAAAGCGGAACTTCTTGCCCGTCTGGGTACCCGCGGGCACTTTCAAACGGACCGTCGCACCGCCGGGCGTGGGCACGTCCACCGTGCAGCCGAGCGCCGCCTCGTAGACCGAGACCGGCACCTCCATGGTCACATCGGCGCCTTTGCGCTTAAACAGCGGGTGCTCCTCCACGTGCGTGGTCACGACCAGGTCGCCGCGCTCGCCACCGGCAACGCCGTACTCGCCGCGACGCTTATAACGCAGCTTGCCGCCGTCGACCGCGCCCGCAGGCACCGAGACCGTAATGGTCTGCTGCTCGCCTGTCGAGGGAATGCGGTAGGTGACCTTGTGCGTCACGCCGCGAAACGCGTCCTCGGCCGTCACATCGACGGTCAGCGACAGGTCGCCGCCCTTGCGAGCACGGCTGCGGCCCGCGCCGGCACCGGCATTACCCGCAGCCCCGGCAAAGCCCGAGCCCCAATCGCTGCCCCAGGCGCCGTTGCCGCTAAAGATGCTGTCGAAGATATCGCCCCAGCCGCTGGCTCCCGCGCCGGCACCGTAGCCGCCGCCATACGCGCCGCCTGCGCCCGGCATGCCGCCAAACATGAGCATCTGGTCGTACTCTTTGCGCTTCTTCTCATCCGAAAGCGTCTCGTAGGCCTCGCTGATCTCCTTGAACTTGGCCTCGTCGCCGCCGGCATCGGGGTGATATTTTTGCGCGAGCTTGCGAAACGCGCTCTTGATCTCTTTGTCGGAGGCGCTCTTGGATACGCCCAGGATGTCATAGAAGGTTTTGCCTGCAGCCATCGTAGCTCCTCTCCTGTTACATCCGCCGCCCCTGCGGACGGCGGCTCATGCTGTCATATGGCACTTGGCCAGAAAGGGCCCCGGGTGTTGCCCCGGGGCCCTTCTCAATTACTCCTCGGTGCTCTCGGCCGTATCGGCCGCAGCATCCTCGGGCGCCGCTTCGGGCTCCGGTGCGGGGCGCTTCTCGCCACCGTAGGTCACCGTCACCATCGCGGAACGCAGGATGCGATCCGCCATGCGGTAGCCCTTCTGGTACACGTCGTTGACGGTCTCGTCGTACTGCGATGCGTCCTCGACGCGACCCACAGCCTGGTGCTCGAGCGGATCGAACGCCTCGCCCTTGGGGTCGATGGGCTCAACGCCCTCGTGCGCAAACACATCGAGCAGCTTGGCATGAACCGCATCGACGCCATCGACGAACTGCTTAAAGTCGTCGGAAAGCTCTTGGCTGCGGGCATGGTCGATCGCGCGCTCGATATCGTCGATCACCGGCAACAGCGCGGTGACAAGCTTCTCGGTCGCGCGCTCGCGCTCGGCGATACGTTCATTGGCAGTGCGGCGACGGAAGTTCTCCCAGTCGGCCTGCAGACGGGCGGTACGCTCGGTGGCGTCCTTTGCCTTGTCCTCGGCGGCCTTCTGAGCCTCTGCCGCAGCATCGAGCTCATTGCGCACGTCGGCAAGCTCTTTCTGAGCCTGCTCGAACTTGAGCTTAAAGTCGTTGTCGGCGGCTTCCTCACCGGCGCGGATAGCGGCTTCCACCATCTCGTCCTCGGTCATCGTCGCCTCCTTGTTGGAATCCTCTACCTGGTTCTCGGCAGCCTCGGCGGCCTCGGCCTCGTTGGCCTCGGTATCGTCGACGGCCTCTACGGGAATCTTCACGTCCTTCTCCTCAGAGTCAACGGGGGCGGCGCCAGCGGCAGCCGCCTCCGTGCGAGCTTTACGGGCGGACATGATTACTTGTCCTCGTCGTCCACAACCTCGTAGTCGGCGTCGACCACGTCATCGTCGGCAGGCTGGGCGCCGGCGGCACCGTCGGTCTGCTGCTGAGCGTCGGCGTAGACAACCTGGGCCAGCTCGTAGGCCACGGACTGCAGGGACTCGCCAGCGGCCTTGATGGCCTCGACGTCAGAGCCCTCGAGCGCCTTCTTGGCGTCGGCGATAGCGGCCTCGGCCTTGGACTTCACGTCGGCGGAAACCTTGTCGCCCAGCTCGTTGAGGGTCTGCTCGGTGGAGTAGCACAGGCTATCGGTCTGGTTGCGGACCTCGACCTCTTCCTTCTGCTTCTTGTCCTCCTCGGCATGAGCCTCGGCGTCCTTGACCATGCGATCGACTTCGTCGTCGGACAGAGCGGTGGAGCCGGAAATGGTGATCTGCTGCTCCTTGCCGGTGCCCTTGTCCTTAGCGGAGACCTTGACGATGCCGTTGGCGTCAATGTCGAAGGTGACCTCGATCTGCGGCACGCCGCGGCGGGCAGCCGGGATGCCGGTCAGCTGGAACTTACCGAGCGACTTGTTGTCGCGAGCAAGCTCGCGCTCGCCCTGGAGCACGTTGATCTCGACGCTGGTCTGGTTGTCGGCAGCGGTGGAGTAGACCTCGGTCTTGGAGGTCGGGATCGTGGTGTTGCGGTCGATCATCTTGGTCATGATGCCGCCCATGGTCTCGACGCCCAGCGACAGCGGGGTAACGTCGAGCAGCAGGATGCCCTCGACGTCGCCGGTGAGCACGCCGCCCTGGACGGCAGCGCCGTCGGCAACGACCTCGTCGGGGTTCACGGACATGTTGGGCTGCTTGCCGGTCATGGTCTTGACGAGCTCCTGGACGGCGGGCATACGGGTGGAGCCGCCGACGAGGATGACCTCGGTCAGATCGGAGAGCTTAAGCTTGGCGTCACGCAGGGCGTTGGTGACAGGCTGCTTGCAGCGCTCGAGCAGGTCGCGGGTGATCTTCTCGAACTCGGCGCGGGTCAGCGTGTAGTTGAGGTGCAGCGGGCCGGACTGGTTCATGGTAATGAACGGCAGGTTGATGGTGGTCTGCTGGGCGGCGGAGAGCTCCTTCTTGGCGTTCTCGGCGGCCTCCTTCAGACGCTGCAGGGCCATGGGGTCCTGACGCAGGTCGACACCGTTCTCCTGCTGGAACTTATCGGCCATCCAATCGATGACGCGCTGATCCCAGTCGTCGCCGCCCAGGTGGTTGTCGCCCGAGGTGGACAGAACCTCAAACACGCCGTCGGCGAGGTCGAGGATGGAGACGTCGAAGGTGCCGCCGCCCAGGTCGAAGACCAGGATGCGCTGGTCGGTGCCCTGCTTGTCCAGGCCATAGGCAAGAGCAGCAGCGGTCGGCTCGTTGACGATACGCTTGACGTTGAGGCCGGCGATCTTACCGGCGTCCTTGGTGGCCTGACGCTGGGCGTCGTTGAAGTAGGCCGGGACGGTGATGACGGCGTCGGTGACGGTCTCGCCCAGATACTTCTCGGCGTCGGCCTTCATCTTTGCGAGCGTCATGGCGCTCACCTGCTCGGCGGTGTAATCCTTGCCCTCGATGTCGACGACGGCGCGGCCGCCCTGGCCCTCCTTGACCTCATACGGCACGGTCTTGATCTCGGAGGTGCACTCGGAGTACTTGCGGCCCATGAAGCGCTTGATGGAGAACACGGTGTTCTTGGGGTTGGTGACAGCCTGGTTCTTAGCGGCCTTACCCACAACGCGGTCGCCGTCGGCACGGAAGCCCACGACGGACGGGGTGGTGCGGTCGCCCTCGGCGTTCACGATAATGGTCGGAGAACCGCCCTCGAGAACGGCCATGGCGGAGTTAGTAGTACCAAGGTCGATACCAAGAATCTTACTCATTAGAAATTCCCTCTCTCTTTTGCGTTCGCGTCGCCTCGACGGTCTGTCGCGCGGCGCTTCGGCTTGTCTTTCAGGATGTAGTGTATCCCCTTATGGGCTGGAATATACAAAATCTAAGTCAATTCATATAAGATTTCTTATTGCTGAGAGTTTAGGTTCTTAAATGCGCAGGTAGATGCGCTGATTGAGTTCTCGGCAAATCTATTGAGATCTATGTAGAGATGGCTGAGGTTTGGGTCCGAAGGTGCCTGGGGCTGCCTTGCGGAAAGGGTATCTCGGTCTGAGCGCGAATTCTGGGACACAGTTTCCGCCGGGCGGTCCAACCGGAAGCTGCGACCCGTTTTTCGGCCAAATAACGGGATGCCCTTTCCGCAGGCGCGCTTAATAGCTCAATATTTCAAGTCACCTTTAGCTAACATTTACGCAGCTCAGCGGCCCCACCTGCGTGTTTTTTAGTAAACCTTGGCATACTCGGCGAACGGTATGAAGATGCCGGCCAGAGGGTATTGCAAACGGTCGCTCCCGTGGTATGTTTTTGCCCGAATCAAACCGACGCGCATCGCCTGTAGCGTCGGTCAACAGAGAGGAAACTACCATGGCTCATCCCGTAATTGATGCCGACGAGTGCATCGCTTGTGGCGTTTGCGTCGACTCCTGCCCCGCTGGCGTTCTGGAGCTCCAGGACGTCGCCACCGTCGCTGACGAGGACTCCTGCGTCGCCTGTGGCGCTTGCCAGGACGCTTGCCCCGCTGGCGCGATCACCGAGATCGTCGAGGAGTAACAACTCCCGCACTTGCACACTCAAAAGTACACCGTGCACAAAAAGGAGGCCTCCGCATCGCCGCGGAGGCCTCCTTTTGCATTCGTCGTTACTAGGACAGGTCGTCCTCGTAGGGCATGAGGTCTGCCAAGTAGCCTTTCTCTTTGAGCATCGCCTCGATCTCGTCGAGGGTCTGCTCGTCTTCCGCGGCGATGCGATGGAAGTGGTAGCCGCTCGTCACCGTTAGTAGTGGAAAGCTCTTGCCGCTGGCGATGCCCTCTAGGTAGCGCTCGACATCGCGGCGGTTGCGGATGTCCAGGTCGGCCGTGATCTTGCCGTACACACGATGGTTGACGATCACATTGAGCACGGCGCCACCCGCGTCGACGATACTCGTAAGCTCGTCGCCCGCCTGCTCTACGCTGTGGCGAACCTTGACCAAGCGCGTGGGCACAGCGGGGCTGCTGGGGGCCTCCTGCAGCACGTAGCCGCGGTTGGTCGCCACGATATCGTGCCCATCGGCGCGCAGCAGGGCGATGTCCTGCACCACGACCTGGCGGCTCACACCCACCTCGCGGGCAAGCGCGCTGCCCGATACGGGTCCCTTGGCTCCCTCGAGCACGCCCATGATGGCACGGCGACGCTCGCGGGCGTTCATTATTTACCGTCCAGCAGACGCAGGTGCTTAAGCGAGAGGTCGAGGATCGGCGCAGAGTGTGTCAGGGCGCCCGAGCTAATATAGTCGACGCCCAGATCGGCCAGGGCGCGGATATTGCTGGCGTCCACGTTGCCCGAGCACTCGGTCTTGGCGCGACCGGCGATAAGCTCGATGGCGGCGGCCATGTCGTCATGGGCCATGTTGTCGAGCATGATGATATCGGCACCGGCCTCCACGGCTTCGCGTACCATGTCCAGGTTCTCGCACTCAATCTCGACCGTCGTGGTAAACGACGCGTGGGCGCGCGCCATCTCGATCGCGCGCGTCACGCCACCGGCGGCATCGATGTGGTTGTCCTTGAGCATGACGGCTGTCGACAGGTTGTAGCGATGGTTGCTGCCGCCGCCGATCTCGACCGCGGCCTTCTCGAAAACGCGCATGCCCGGCGTGGTCTTGCGTGTGTCGACGAGCACGGTCTTGGTACCCTCGAGCGCCGCTGCCATTCTGTGCGTATAGGTAGCGATACCGCTCATGCGCTGCAGGTAGTTGAGCGCCACGCGCTCGCCCGAAAGCAGCACACGCGCATCGCCGCGCACCTGGCCCACGTGATCGCCGGCATGCACCTCGTCGCCATCCGAGACATCGAACAACACGGAGCTCTGCGGATCCAGCAGCTCAAAGGTGCGGGCGAATACGTCCAGGCCGGCGATAATGCCGTCGGCCTTGGCGATAAGCTCCACCGTGGCGGGACGCGCCGTGGGGCACACGCTCGCCGTGCTCACGTCCTCAAACGTAATGTCCTCGCGCAGAGCCTGCAGAATCAGATCATCGACGACGAGCTTCATGGTAATGGGATTCATGGTCTACTCCTCCACGGCCTGCGTGCCGGCGGCACGGGCCAATTCATCGATTGCCAGGGTGTCGACGCTCAGGGCGCGATGACGGCCATCGAGCGCGGGATCGCCCGCCTGCTCCACGGCCAGCGACTCGCCGGTGCGCATGTACCACGCGGCGCGACGACCCCAGACCAGCGCTTCGAGCAGGCTGTTTGATGCAAGGCGATTCTTGCCGTGAACGCCGTTGCAGGCCGTCTCGCCCGCGGCGTAGAGCTCGGGCATCGAGGTGCGGCCGTCCTTATCGACCCATACGCCACCCATAAAGTAGTGCTGCGTGGGCGTAACGGGGATGGGCTCGTCCAAGATGTCGCGGCCGTCCTCAAGGCAGCGCGCGCGAATGTTGGCAAAATGCCCGGTCACCACATCGCGTTCGACGGGGGCGAAGCTCAGCCACTCGTGCTCGGTACCGTCCTGCTTCATCTGCTCGCGAATAGCGGCAGCGACCACATCGCGCGGCTGAAGCTCGTCAGTAAAGCGTTCGCCGGCGGCGTTGAGCAAAATCGCACCCTCGCCGCGGCAGCTCTCGCTGATCAGGAAGGTGCGGCCCGGCTGCGGCGAGAACAGTCCCGTGGGGTGAATCTGCACGTAGTCCAGATGCTCCATCTTAATGCCATGCTCCTGAGCGATGTAGCAGGCATCGCCCGTGAGCTGCGGGTAGTTGGTCGAATGGTCGTATACGCCGCCGATACCGCCCGTCGCCCACAGCGTGTGGCGGGCATGAATCTTAAACGGCTCGCCGGCATGCACGCCATCGGCGGCATTTGTCAGCTCGTCGGCGGGACGAACCGAGTTGTCCTCGTCCACGGAAACGGCGACGACACCGGCACACACCGTGGCGCCGTCACGCTCGCCCGTCAGGATATCGGTCATGGCTACGTGCTCCAAAATCTGCACGTTATCCAGCTTGCGAACGGCCTGGAGCAGCTTGGTCGTAATCTCCTTGCCGGTGATATCGGCATGGAAGGCAATGCGCGGACGGCTGTGCGCGCCCTCGCGGGTAAAGTCGAGGCTGCCGTCGGCCTTGCGCTCAAAATCCACGCCCATCGCTAGCAAGTCGTTGATGACCGAGCGGCTCGAGCGGATCATGATGTCGACGCTCTCGCGGCGGTTCTCGTAATGGCCGGCGTGCATGGTGTCCTCAAAGAAGGCATCGTAGTCTGAGCCCTCGGGCAGCACGCAGATGCCGCCCTGCGCGAGCATCGAATCGCACTCGTCGACAGCACCCTTGGAGAGCATGATCACGCGCGTGCTCGTCGGCAGGTTGAGAGCCGCGTACAGGCCCGCTACGCCGCAGCCGGCAATGACGACGTCGCACTCCATGTCGGGGTATTGCTTGGTTTCCACAGGAATCCTCTCCCTTGAATGTGACATAAGGGACCATCCCTCATGCCACATTGTTCTAGCGCGCTGCGTACTCGAGCATACGGTCGAGCGTGAGCTTGGCCTGGTCTGCTGCCTCGTCCGAGACGCCGATCTGCACCTCGCCCTCGCCCGTTTCCAGGCAGCGCACGAGCTTTTCGAGCGTGATGAGGTCCATGTTGACGCAGGTGGGCTGCACCGCGGGGAAGTAGAACTTCTTGCCGGTGCCCTGGCAGCGGAGCTCAAGCTCGTAGAGCACGCCGCGGACAGTCACGATAATGAACTCGCTCGCGTCGGACTCCTCGGCGTACTTGATGATACCGGCGGTGGAACCGATGTAGTCGGCCTCGGCCAGGACGTCAGCCTTGCACTCAGGATGCGCCAGCACGAGCGCGTCGGGGTGAGCCTCCGTCGCGTCGACGATCTGCTCGACGGTAATGATGTGGTGGCGCGGGCAGTAGCCATTGTTGAGAATGACGTGCTTTTGCGGCACCTGCTCGGCTACGAAGCGGCCCAGGTTTTGATCGGGGATGAACAGGATATGCTGCTGCGGCAGCTCGGACACGATCTTGACGGCGTTGGAGCTGGTGACACACACGTCGCTCCAGCTCTTGATCTCGACCGTGGAGTTGACGTAGCAGACGACAGCCAGGTCGTCGCCGTACTCGGCGCGCGCCGCGTCGACCGTCTCGCGCTTGACCATGTGCGCCATGGGACAGTCCGCGCCCGGCTCGGGCAGCAGCACGGTCTTAGTGGGATTGAGCAGTTTGGCGCTCTCGCCCATAAACTCCACGCCGCACAGCACGATGGTCTGCTGCGGCAGGCTTTTAGCGAGCTTAGCCAGGTAGAAGCTGTCGCCGACGTAATCAGCCACGGCCTGCACCTCGGGCGCCACGTAATAGTGCGCTAGGATCACCGCGTCACGTTGGGTTTTTAGTTGCTGAATGGCCTCGACGAGCTCTGCGGGCACCAGCGCCGCGCGCTCCGTTGCCGTCGTTGCCGATGCCAGGCCGGCCGCGATATCGCGTGCAAGCTCCGACGCATCCATGTTCGCGCTCTGTGCCATCAAGGCCCCTCTCTTTTGGCGAATCTTGGGGCTTTAGTATGACACCTAGGTTTACAGCTGACAAGACAGCTGTAAACCTAGGTGTAAAGTTGAAATAAAGATTCGACCATGCGGCAAGTCCATATTCGAACTGGCAAGCTGAGGATAGCCGAGCTCTCGATAGCGCAGGAGGCATCTTTCGCCACCGCAATACCGCTCGGCGCGAGTTGCGCACCGTGAGGCACGAACGGGCGCTCCCCCGCGAGTGGTCCGCGCCCAATGTGGCAAAATCGAACTACTAAGGGGGCTCAGAATGCTCAAGATTATTGCCTGCGACGATGACGTCGCTTTTCTAGATAGACTGCACCGGATGATCGACCGTTGGTCGATCGAGACGGGCACGGCGGTCGATGTTGCGCTCGTCACGCGCGGCGAGGACCTGCTGGCGCGCCATGCCGCGTCGCGCGCCGACATCATCCTGCTCGACATGATCATGCCGCTCGTCAACGGCATGGACACCGCACGCGAATTGCGCCAGGCCGACACCGCCGTGCGCCTGGTGTTCCTTACCTCGTCGCCCGAGTTTGCACTGGAGTCCTACGAGGTCCGCGCCTTCGACTATCTGCTCAAGCCCGTGACTTACGAACGCCTGGCGCAGTTACTCGACGAACTTTCGAGCATGCGCCCGGCGGCAACCGACGAGCTCGTGATCAAAACGTCCTTTGGCTACCACGCCCTGCGCCTGTCCGACATCGAATATGCCGAGGCGCGCAACAAGCACGTGGTCTTCCACCTGCGCGACGGACGCGATATCGAGGCACTCGAGTCGTTCCGCAGCGTCGAGGACCGTTTGGCGCAAAATGCCACCTTCTTTAAATGCCACCGTAGCTACCAGGTCAACTTGCGCAACATCGACCACTTCGATCGCACGGACATCGTCATGCGCTCCGGCGCGTGCATTCCGCTGTCGCGCAGCAGCAAGCAGGGGTTCCAAGACGCCTACTTTGCGGTGCGCTTCGAGGGCGGGAGACGCTGATGATCTCCTCGGTCGAAATGGTCCTTTGGGCAATCCACCACGCCACAACGCTACTCTTTGGCGTCTTTGCCTCGGCGGCGCTATGCGGTATCGAAATCAATCGACGCCATGCACTCGAGTTGGTGGGGGTCGGAGCCGCAACCGGCGCTGCCTTTTCGATCGCCAATGTCGTTGGCGGAGAGCTTTTTGCCCGTCAGGGCTATCCGCTCGTCGTGCACTTGCCGCTTACCGTCTACCTATGCGCGCGCTACCACTTGAGTCCGCTACTCGCGACGTTGGGCGTCACCAGCGCCTATCTGAGCTGCCAGTTCAGCAATTGGATGGGCATCGCCGCATTTGCCGCAACCAATTCTCAGATCGCGTACTATCTGGCACGCATCGCTACCACGCTCGGCGTCTTTGCCGTCCTGCTGCATTGGGCCGGCGACATTGGACCCCGCCTGGCGATTAAAAGCCCCACCGAGCTGGGCATCCTTTTAATCCTGCCGCTCGTCTATTACATCTTTGACTACGCCACCAACGTCTACACCACGCTGTTCCACTCGGGCTCGGTGGTGACAGTTGAGTTTTTGGCATTTGCGCTCTGTGCCTTCTATCTTATGTTTCTTGCCGTTTACCTGCGCGAATACGAAGAAAAGGAAACCGCCGAGCGAGAGCGTTGGATGCTCGAAACCCGCGACAGCGCCGCCATCAAAGAGCTCGAGGCTTGGCGTCAATCTGGGCGCGAGCTGTCGATTCTTCGCCACGATATGCGCCACTTCCTACGCGGCCTGGCCACTTTAATTGAGGAGGGCCACACCGACGAGGCACTCGATCGCATCGATACGCTATGCGAGGCCAACGACCGCACCGCCGTGCGCCGCTACAGCGCCAACGAGACCGTCAACATCGCGCTTTCGTCGTTCGGCTCGGATATCAGCAAGCGCGGCATTTCCGCCGACTTGCGCGCCGCCGTGCCCCAGAGCGTGCATGTGGCCGATGTCGACCTGTTCAGCGTGCTTTCGAATGCCCTGGAAAACGCCATTGCCGCGGCGAGCACCGCCCCCGAGGGCAAGCGCTTTGTCGATCTTGATCTGCGGTTTGAGGACGGGCAGCTGCTGCTTTCGGTTTCCAACACATTTGGACGGGCGCCGCACATGGTCGACGGCATGCCCGTAGCTCAGCACGCCGGTCACGGCTTTGGCACTAAGAGCATTAAGCTCGCCGTGGAGCGCATGAACGGCAACTGCCAGTTCCGCATTAACGGCGATCGGTTTGAGCTGCGCGCCGTGATGTAGGGGCTGCCGGCAGCCTCGCTACAGCGGCGCGGCTGCCGGGGTCAGCTGCTTGATGTAGGCCCACATGCGCTGCTTGGCCGCTTTGTCGGTCAGCGCCGCTTCAAACCCATCGAGCGCGAGCACGCGGCGGCCCTGCACATGGGCGACCAAGCCGGGCTTGAGCATGGCGGTATCAAAGTCGTCGATTGCCACGAGCATGTCGGCATAGGTCTCGCGCATGGTATCGGCCGCGCGATCGTCCAACAGTAGCACCGCCTCGGGGTCCAAGGCCTCGAGCGCCTCGCGGAACAGCTCGCACGGCAGAGTCTCGCCCACCGTGACCGCTCCGTCACCCACGCCGGCGACGCTTGCCAGCACGCAAAAATCCTCGGGCGCGTAGCCGATGGCCCCAAGCGCCTTGCGCAACGCCGCGCCATCCGGGCCGGCGGCAAGCTCGCCACCCGAACGCTCGGCCTCGTCCAAATCGCCTTTGACCAGTACGATCGGCGAGCAAGCGTTGCCCGCGATACGCACGCCGCGACCCGTGAGCGATGCGAGCTCCTGCTCAGTCGCCTGGGCGATGGCTTCTTTTTTCTGGCTTTGTGACGTGGACATGCGCTCTCCAATCGTTTGCGTGCCCACCATTATATAAAAGAGCTGCCCGCGAGTGGTTGCTTTGCGGGCGGCTGGGTATAAGCACGGTCGTACTGAGTTTTACGCGGCCGAGCCGCGTCGCATTATGGAGGTCACCATGGCTGACATTAATCAGATTACCCCCGAGAACTTCGATTCCATCGTTAACGACAGCCTGCCCGTGCTGGTCGATTTTTGGGCACCGTGGTGCGGGCCCTGTCGATCCCTCTCGCCCATCGTTGACGAGGTTGCCGATGAGCTGGCGGGCAAGCTCGCCGTTGCCAAGTGCAACGTCGACGACAACCAGGACCTGGCCATGAAGTATGGCGTCATGAGCATCCCCACGCTGATTGTGTTTAAGAACGGCGAGGAGATTGACCGCTCGGTTGGCGCTCTGCCCAAGGCGAGACTGCAGGCGCTGCTGGAGAAGCATCTGTAATACGCTTGTTACATGTTACCGTCTGCCTGCCGTCCATGAGCGGTTTTGCACCGCTCGCCGGACCGCCGGGTGCGGCGCGGGCGACCACGGATAGTATGGTAGTTACAAACAGCCCCCAGTGAACGGGTGCGGGTCGCACAGACTCGTACCCGTTTTCTTATGCAGCTGCGCGCAGAGCGGGCGTAGTAAAATCTGAACCACTGAACTGCCCCATACAAAAGGAGATTTCCCATGCATGACGTCGGAATGAACATGAGCCAGCTTGCCATGAGCGTCAAGCAGGTCGACGATACCATCGAGCTCGCTCACGAGTGGAGCCATCAGCTGCTGCATGCGACCGAGAATTATGACATGGAGCGCATCGACGCCAAGCTCGAGGCCGCCATGGCCGCGCTGCACGAGGCCCACGACGCACTCGAGGGCTACGAAGAGGCCATCGAGGCCGACCACAACTCCGTCGGCTCCGTGAAGCTGGTGTAAAGTGGCCGAACACGAGCACGGCTGCGGGTACGAGCACGAGCATCCGCACGGGGCGGACGGTGACGCGGGCTGCCACTGTAGTGGCTCCGGCTCCGAGCTGGTCCGTTTTTCGGTTACCGCACCCGACGACCTGCTGCGCCGTTTTGACGAGCAGATCGCGCGCCGCGGCGACGTGGCCAACCGCTCCGAGGCCGTGCGCGACCTGATTCGCGCCTCGATCGCCAAGGAGCAGATGCGCACGCCCGATGAGCATGTTATCGGGTCGCTCACCATGATCTACGACCACCATACCGGCGACCTGACGCGCCGTCTGGACGAAGTGCAGCACGACTACACCGACGAGATCGTATCGACCATGCACGTGCATCTGGATCACCACAACTGCCTGGAGATTCTGGCGCTCAAGGGCCGTGGCGAGCGCGTCTACGAACTAGCCGACCGCCTGCTGGGCCTGCGCGGCGTTAAGCACGGCGAGCTCACCTGCGCCGCCACCAAGCAGAGCCTGGGGCTGTAACAGCACACATTTCAACGAAGGAGGGTCGCATGCGACATGCGCATATCCATGTAACGGGCATTGTGCAGGGCGTCGGCATGCGGCCGTTTGTGTATCGCGAGGCCATGGCGCACGGCATTTGCGGCTGGGTGCTCAACGCGGGCGACGGCGTGCATATCGAGGCGCACGCCCTAAGCGAGTCGCTCGACGAATTTGTTGACGCACTTTCCGAGCATGCGCCTGCGGCGTCTCGCGTGGAGCATGTCGAGGTTGTAGACCTAGCACCCGGCAACTGGGATGCCGCTAACGAGCAGGGCTTTCGCATTGTGGCGTCGCAGGACCAGACCGCGCACACAACGCTCGTCTCGCCCGATATCGCCACCTGCAACGATTGCTTGCGCGAATTGTTCGATCCCGCCGACCGACGCTATCACTACCCCTTTATCAACTGCACTAACTGCGGCCCACGCTTTACCATCATCCGGTCGCTGCCGTATGACCGAGCGGCTACCTCGATGGACCGTTTCCCCATGTGCCCCGCCTGCGCCGCGGAGTATGCCGACCCACTCGACCGGCGTTTTCACGCGCAGCCCGATGCCTGCTTTGATTGCGGGCCGCATATTACGTGGCGCGAGGCTGTGAACGGCGATGCGTGCGGGAATTCGTCCGCGACACCGACCGTCGGCACCACACGCGAGGCCAGCGACGCTATCATCGAGCGCTGCGTTGAGCTGCTGGCCAGCGGTGGCATCGTCGCCATCAAGGGCCTGGGCGGATTCCATCTAGCCTGTGACGCTGCCAACGAGCAAGCGGTGGCCGAGTTGCGCCGTCGCAAACGCCGCAGCAGCAAGCCGCTTGCCGTCATGATGCGCAGTCTTGCCGATGCCGGGCGCCTGTGCCATATCGACGACGCTGAGCGCGGCTTGCTGGCCGGCAGTATCCGCCCCATTGTGCTGCTGCGCCGGTGCACTGTTGGCGAGGGCAACGGCGGTTCCCCCGACATCCTCGCCCTCGCACCATCTGTCGCGCACGACTTGCCCGAGCTCGGCGTCATGCTCCCCTATACACCGCTTCAACATCTGCTGCTTGCAGCTGCCGCGTCGCATGACATGCACGCGCTGGTCATGACCAGCGGAAACCTGAGCGAAGAGCCCATCGAGACCGACGACGCCCTTGCATGGGAGCATCTCGTTGCCGCCGGCATCGCCGACGCGCTGCTCGGCAACGACCGCGCGATCCTGTCGCGCTACGACGACTCCGTGGTACGCGTGGTCGACGGCGACGTCATGCCCGTACGTCGTGCACGCGGATATGCGCCGCAACCGCTGTCGTTGCCGGCGCTCGACGGCGCTCCGTCCTGCGTACTCGCCTGCGGGCCGCAACAAAAGGCCACGATTGCGCTCACGCGTGAAGGGACGAACGGCGAAGCGACCTGTTTTGTGTCGCAGCATATCGGCGATGTTGAAAACGGCGAAACCTTCGATGCCTGGAACGCCGCGCGCACGCGCTTGGAAGATCTCTTTGACTTGGCGCCCGCCGCTTTGGCCTGCGATGTGCACCCCAGCTATCTATCGAGCCAGTGGGCGCGCGAGCAGACGCGAAAATGCAATCTGCCGCTCGTCGAGGTGCAGCACCATCATGCACATATCGCGAGCGTAATGGCCGAGGCCATCGCCGCGGGCCAGCTTACAACCGACGCGCGCGTCCTTGGCATCGCCTTTGACGGCACCGGCGCCGGCACCGATGGGACCATTTGGGGCGGCGAGTTTCTTGTTGCCAGCCTTGGCGGCTTTGAGCGCGCCGCGCATTTGCGCACCTGGGCGCTCCCCGGTGGGGCGGCCTCCGTGCGCGACGCCCGCCGCAACGCCTTTGCCCTGCTCAGTGAGCTCGGCCTGCTCGAGCACCCAGGTACCGCTCGGCTTTTGGACAGCCTCGGCGAGCAAACGCGCAGCGTGACAGCCACCATGATCGAGCGCGGCATCAACAGCCCGCGTACCAGCAGCATGGGGCGTCTCTTTGATGCCGCGGCAGCAATTCTGGGCATCTGCGACAAGGCAACCTACGAGGGCGAACCCGCCATCGAACTTGAGGCTGCCGCCTGGCGCGCGCTCGACAACGAAATCGCCCATTTTCCCGACGACAACGCCGGCCATTTCGCATCTGGCCCATCGTGGCTGAACGGCCCCCATGTTCTGGATCAGAAAGCACTCTTTGAGACACTTTTGGGAGGAACTGAAGCCGGAGCGCCCGCCGACAGGCTCGCACTCGACTTCCATGTTGCCGTCGCGCGCTCCTCGGCGCGCATCGCCAGCGATATCTGCGTGCACGAGGGCATCGACACCGTCGCGCTCTCGGGCGGCGTGTTCATGAACCGACTTCTGCTTCAACTCCTCACCCGCGAGCTCAAAAGCGCAGGCTTTACTGTCCTCGTCCCCCAAACCGTGCCCGTTAACGACGGCTGCATCGCCTACGGTCAGGCGGCAGTCGCACGCGCTCGCCTCGCGCAGATTGCATCACAGTAGCTCGCCCTCGCACGCCGCCGCGCCCAGCCGTCTCACAGGCGTAACGCGTTTGCCCGCGAACCCCGCGAGCGCTACCATCAACTGATGGATTATTAAGCGCCCATCCAGCGCAAAGCGTATAAAAGGGGAACAATATGTGCCTTGCCGTTCCCGGCAAAGTAGTCAAACGCGACGACGACCTCAAGGCCACCGTCGACATGATGGGCATCGAGCGCCCCGTGTCGCTGAGACTCGTGCCGACGGCGCAGGTAGGCGACTATATTCTCGTACACGCCGGCTTTGGCATCCAGATCGTCGACGAGCAGGAAGCGCAAGAAACGCTCGAGCTCGTTAATGCCATGACCGAACTGGCCGAAGAAGACCAACTGGCCAGCAACCCGGCCGAGGCATACTAGTGGCGGCCGGACAGCCGGCGCGCTCCGGTATCGACTTTTCGGCATTTCGCGATTCCAAGCTGGCTCGCGAGCTCATCGAGCGCATTCATGAGCTTGTCGGCGACCGCGCCATCAACCTTATGGAAGTCTGCGGCACACATACCGTGAGCATCGGGCGCTATGGCTTTCGCTCCATTATGCCGGCCGGGCTCAAGCTGCTGAGCGGCCCGGGCTGCCCCGTCTGCGTCACCGCCAACCGCGACATCGACCACGCAATCGCGCTCGCCAACATAGACGGCGCCATCATCACCACCTTTGGCGACATGATGCGCGTGCCCGGATCATCCACCTCGCTCGCTGCGCAAAAGGCGGCGGGGCGCGATATTCGCATCGTCTACTCCCCGCTCGATGCACTCGATATCGCCGAGCAAAACCCTGATCGCCCGGTCATTTTTATGGGCGTGGGCTTTGAGACCACAACGCCCACCATCGCCGCCGCCATTTTGGAGGCCGATGCACGCGGACTCCAAAACTTCTCGGTCTATTGCGCCCACAAGACCACGCCGCCGGCGTTGCGCGCCATCGCCAACGACCCCGAGACCGCCATCGACGGCTTTATCCTGCCGGGCCACGTCGCCACCATCACGGGCTTGGCGCCCTTTAGCTTTTTGGTCGACGAGTTTAAGACTCCAGGCGTGGTAACGGGATTTGAGCCGGTCGACATCTTGCAGGGTATCTGCATGCTGGTCCAGATGGTTGTTGAGGGGCAACCCGCGATCGACAACGCCTACCGTCGCGGCGTCAATGCCGACGGCAATCTCGTGGCGCGCCAGCTGGTCGAGCAGGTATTTGAGCCGTGCGATACCACATGGCGCGGGCTGGGATCGATTGCGGCTTCGGGACTCGCCATTCGTCCCGAGTTTTCGCACTTTGATGCCAGCATGCGCTTTGACGTGCCCATCGAGCCGACGGTCGAGCCACGCGGGTGCCGCTGCGGCGACGTGCTGCGCGGGGCCATTACGCCGAGCGACTGCCCCCTGTTCGGCCACGCTTGTACGCCCGAGCATCCCGTCGGCCCCTGCATGGTGAGCTCCGAGGGCAGCTGCGCAGCATATTTCCGCTACCGAGGCTAATAGGTTCCGCCGTTCTAACGAACGGCGGACCAGTCGACGGTGCGCCTCACCCATATAATTCCATCCACGATTGGAGTTTTCGATATGTCCCATAGCGTTACCGATAGCACCGTCCTGCTGGGCCACGGCTCCGGCGGCCAGATGATGAAACGCATCATCGATGAGGTCTTTTTGGATGCCTTTGGGTCGCCCGAGCTGCTCGAAGGCAACGATGCCGGCGTCGCCGCGCTGCCCGCGAGCGGGCGCATCGCCATGTCGACCGACAGCTTTGTAGTCTCGCCGCAGTTCTTCCCCGGTGGCAACATCGGCCGCCTCGCCGTGTGCGGAACCGTCAACGACGTCGCGACCTCGGGCGCCAACGTGCGCTACCTGTCGTGCGGCTTTATCCTCGAAGAGGGCTATCCCATGGATAAGCTCCGCCAGATTGTGCAGACGATGGCCGAGACGGCGCGCGAGGCGGGCGTGTCCATAATCACGGGCGACACTAAGGTGGTCGAGCGCGGCGGGGCCGACGGCGTCTACATCAATACCGCCGGCGTGGGCGAGGTTCCCACGGGCGTGGCGCTCAGCGGCGCCAACTGCCGCCCCGGCGATGTCATTCTGGTATCGGGTACGCTGGGCGACCACGGCATCGCCATCATGAGCCAACGCGAGGGCTTGGCGTTTTCGAGCACGATCAAAAGCGATGCCGCACCGCTCAACCACCTGATTGCCGACGTTCTGGCCGCATCACCCGACACACGCTGCTTCCGCGACCCCACGCGCGGTGGCCTGGCCTCGACGCTCAACGAGTTTGCGCAGGCCAGCGGCGTTGCCATGGAGATCGACGAGGACGATGTGCCCGTGCGTCCCGACGTGCAGGCAGCCTGCGAGATGCTCGGCTACGATGTGCTGCAGGTGGCAAACGAGGGCAAGATGGTTGCCGTCGTGCCGGCCGAGCAAGCCGATGCCGCGCTGAGCGCCATGCGCGCCGCCCGCTACGGCGAGAATGCCGCCATCATCGGTCGCGTGCTGCCACTTGCCGAGGGCGCCCATCCCGCCGTGCGCGTGCGCACCGGCTGGGGCTCGACCCGCATCCTCGACATGCTCGTGGGAGAGCAGCTGCCGAGGATTTGCTAACGACAAAGGCTCAGGGCTATTAAAGATATTCAGATTCCAAACATGCCCGGCACGCATGCCCAGTATTATGAGGTGCGTTTTGAAACCCAATGACGGGAGCTTTCATGGCAGCAGCTTTTTCCCATGTGATTTTTGATCTGGACGGCACCATCCTCAACACGCTCGAAGACCTGGCGGCCGCCGGCAACCATACCTGCGAGATGCACGGCTGGCCCACGTTTGCCGTTGACGAGTACCGCTACAAGGTGGGAAACGGCATGCTCAAGCTGGTTGAGCGCTTTATGCCTGCCGAGTATGCGGGCGACGGCCGTATGTTTGAGCAGACGCTTGCCGAGTTTAGGGCTTACTACGGCGAGCACAAGGAGGACCACACCGCCCCCTATGCCGGCACAATCGAGATGCTCGACCGTTTGCGCGCCGCGGGTGTGCAGCTTGCCGTGCTCACCAACAAGGACCACGTCTCGGCGGCTCCGCTTATCGAGAAGTATTTTGGTTCCGAGCGCTTTGCGCTGGTGCAGGGCCGTGTTGACGCGTTTCCGCCTAAGCCCGAAGCACCCGTCACGCTGCATGTGATGGAGGAGCTGGGCGCCGATCCGGCAACCACGCTCTATGTGGGCGATTCCAATGTCGATATCCTGACCGGTCACAACGCCGGCCTTAAGAGTGCGGGCGTCAGCTGGGGCTTCCGCGGCCGCGCAGAGCTGGAGTCCGCCGGCGCCGACTACGTGGTGGACACCCAGGACGAGCTAGCGGCGCTGATTCTGGGCGAGTAACGAGCGACACTGCTTAACGCAGCTGCGACAATTCTTCCGCGCGGAAAGCGCATCCCGTTTTGGAGCTCCGGAATGGGATATGCTTTCCGTTTGAGGCGCATCAGGGAAACCGCATCCCGTTTCAGAGCAATATTCCGGGTCGCACTTTCCGTAACCAACCCCATCCGGAAACCGCGACCCGGAATTTGACCAAAAACCGGGTCGCATCTTCCCAAGCACTCGATGCAACGCTGGCACAAGGAGTGTCCCCAACTACCGGCAGAATAACGCTTACCAATATCGCAGACACACTTGGCTTTGGTTGTCATAAAGGGAGGGTCGCCCCAACGATCCTCCCTTTATTGCATAACGAACTGTTTGTCGCATGGCAACCTAAATATAAAGCGCTACCCTTGCAGAGCGCTCATCATCTCGGAGATATTAGAGTCGTCCCCCGACCATTCGTTGTCATCGTTAGCAGAATACTTAAAGGTAACCTTGGTGTCCTTGGGCTTGGCGGCCTTGGTCACATCGAGCATTACCTGTCCAGCCAGCTTGTACAACTCATCTTCGGAAGGCGACCCATCAAGAGCAGCAACCTTCTCTTGGTATTTGGTGGCAAAATCCCCTTGAATTTGAGCCATCGACTTACAAGAAACGGTCACTTCGGCAGTAGCGGTACCCTTATCTTCATCGACTACAATGTCGCCGATTTTATAGTCGAAGCCCTCGAGATAGCTCTTGGCGTATTCCTCGGTATTGATGCCGACCCTTTTAAACTCTTTCCCTGCAGCCTTATCCAAGCCATCCAGAAATGACTCGTCGTTATTTTTAATCTCATCAAGCTGATTGATCAGATCTTCGTTAATAAGTTGCTCGACTGTGGGATCACCGCAACCGGAAAGAGAGATCAAGCATGCAACCACTACAGCCAACATGAGCGCAAGCAGCGGCTTCTTTTTCATGACATTCCTCCAAACAAGCGGCGCTGCGTTCCATGCGCAACGCACGTTGTGACAGTAAGTCCATATTAACGGCTCGACCCAAACCCCTGAGTCGCAAAAACGGGCTTCTGGCCGGGACGACCGGATTCGAACCGGCGGCCCCTTAACCCCTCAGGCTTGGGACAGGTTCAAAATAGCGATGATATTCCAATTGACTAGGATAATGTAAAAGCGCTCAGATGCTGTGATATTCGATACACGCTTGTTCACGTCGATCCTGAAACATACGAGATTCTTTCCGTTGTGATGAAGTTGCGGGGGGAGAACGATAACCGGATGCTGCAAACTAAGAAACGCTGTTGATTTTCATCTGCTTAGCACGGTTCAAGAACGTTCTTCAAAATGCTGTACTCATACGATGCATAGGGAGATCCAGTCAAATCGAGACCACTATTGGCGGAGATTATCGTATGGCAGCCCGCTTCAAGAACATCAGAGCCACCCGCAAATCCGTTCACGACGTTCCCCACATCATCTTTCAATACGCCCATGAGCGTCGTGCCCATACCATAGTCATACGGCGAATCATTTTGAATTTCGACATCAAAACGATACATGTTAGTAGCGATTTGTTCTAATCGTTCATTTAACACTGTGAACTCATAGGTGTCTTTTTCGGTGACCTTCTTAAAGCAATTAACCCTAAACGTAAGCTCAAGTGACACCGGTAGTTCATCTATGCCATCGATTGCGCCGAAGTACCATATTTCTTGCCCCGGAAGAAGAGCGCAGCAGCTAGATATTGTGCTACTCACGGTGCCACACAGTGTGCCATCCGCCTTCTTTGCGATGCCATCAACTCCCCAATCGACAGCAACTTGATCACTAGTGTTTTTGATTTTTGTAATATAGCCACAGCCGCTTTGACCAACCTGATAGTTGTAAATAGGGTCCATGGTTACTACAATATCGGAACTCTGTGGACTACTTTCATTCTTAAGCGTGCCCTTTTTCGGTTTTAGCGTGGAACTGTCCGTCTTATCAGGTTTGCCCGAACATCCAGCAAGGCCCAGCGTTGCAATTCCGGCTAGAAAGTCCCTTCTCGAGATATCTTTCATCAATTCCTCCCCTTATGCGTACGCTAATTTCATACCTAGATTACAGAGAAGCATTGGCAAGTTGTTGAGCAACAAATACGAACGGTAGAACTTGCATGGCAAGCGTTTTTATCCAATAAAAAACCTCGATCGTATGGAGAGGTCAACAATTAGATTCAAAACGAATCGAGGCCACAACCGCGCAGGCGGCTCAATTTGATGAACGAATGGCCCGTAAAGCAAGCCCCCTGCAATAAAACGCACCTGCTTGGCCCATTAAAAAAGGTGGCCGGATAACCCGACCACCCTTGCACATCCTTTGGATGCCGCAGTTTACTTGCGGACGACCTTGACGATGACATCGCCGGCGGCGACAGCGGAGTCAGCCTCGACGGCGAGCTCGACGTCGGCGAACTCGGCGGTGTTGGACACGGCCACGACGACGCAGTCCTTGTAACCGGCGGCAGCGATCTTGGCGCGGTCGATCTTGAGGATGGGCTGGCCGGCCTTCACGACGTCGTCGGCCTTGACGAAGCCCTCGAAGCCGTCACCGTTCATGTTGACGGTATCGACACCAACGTGCACCAGAACCTCGATGCCGCTATCGGACTGCAGACCCACGGCGTGACCCATGGTGACGGTCACCTTACCGTCGCAGGGAGCGTAGACCAGATCATCCTCGGGCCACACGGCACAGCCCTTGCCCAGAACCTCGCCACCAAAGACGGGATCGGGCACGTCGGCCATCTTGATGACCTTGCCCTTGACGGGCGAGCACAGCACGTCGGCGCCGGCAGAAGCAGAGATGGAGGCCGGGGCAGCGGCAGCCGCGGGCTCAGCCTTCTTCTTGAACATGTCAAACAGACCCATACGTTTTCTCCTCTTGATTAAGCGCAACGTTATGCGCATGCCTATGGTGATTATAGTGCTAAATGACCAAAATACTAAGGCGAGGGCTCGAATCGCAAGCCCTTCCCGGTAGTGCTCGTGGGACGAGCATCTCCTTTGCATCGCGGGTCGATAAGCCGAGCATCGCCTGCGCACGGGACGGGCAGAAGCGAGAGCACCAAGCCCGATACTTCTTTTCGCTCTCGAGTCCTGCCGCCGCCCCGTCCCTGACACTTCCTGATACCGACCGAAACGTGCCAAAATAAACCCATCCCTTTTTGGTAGGTTTGGCGAGTGTGGATTTTCGGACGCTTAACTAACGAGCGTGGATAATCTTCCACTTTGACTTTGAGGCCGTCACCGAGCCAAAAACAGGAGATTATCCACGTTCATTTTGGATGACCCCCTGTACCAAGCTGAGCTCCATGGTCAAGTAATAACGACTTCTTATCATTAGATTGTTTACATCAATTCTAATAACTATTTAATCCTTAAACTCGTTATTAGAATTGATATGATTAGCCTAATAACGAGTTTCCGGCACTAAAGATATGGAGGGCGCGATGCAAATCGAGGAGAACGGCCAGGGAACGCTCCGCAATAATCTATCGGGGAAATTGGCTTACTATTCGTTTTTTCCAACGCCCTTGCAATCATTGAGGCAGCTAAACCTCACCGAGGAAACCTATCGCACGCTTTCCGCATGCTCACGAAAGCTTGGAGAGCTTGAAGGCATGCTCTACTTTGTTCCCAACGCCGACATGTATCTGACAATGTACGTGCGCAAAGAAGCACTCCTTTCTTCGCAAATTGAGGGAACCCAGTGCACGTTTGACGACCTACTTAGTCCATCGCAAACACAACTCCATCATAAAGATGTCGCAGACGTCGTGAATTACGTCCGTGCTGTCGACCGCGGCGTAGAACTGCTCAAAAAGATGCCCTTGTGCACGAGACTTCTTAGGCAAGTTCATGCGGTCCTGCTGGACGGAGTGCGCGGAACGGAGAAGAATCCAGGCGAGCTGCGCTCCTCACAAAACTGGATTGGCCCCTCAGGCTGCACCATTGCAACCGCATCGTTTGTCCCTCCAAACATTGAAGATTTGAGCAACACGCTCCAGGACCTCGAACGCTTTATCAATGAGCCTCAAGTCGAAATGGATCCGATTGTGCGGGCGGCGCTCGTCCATTACCAATTTGAAACTGCCCATCCATTCCTAGACGGAAACGGTCGCCTGGGCAGGCTTCTCATTACACTTATGCTCATCAATGATGGCGTTCTTCATTCTTGCTTGTTCTATCCATCGTTCCAGTTCAAGAAAAATCGAAGCGAGTACTACCGGCAACTCACATCCGTAAGGGAGAGAGGCACTTACGAGGAATGGATAGAGTTTTTCTGCAACAGCCTTCTCGAGAGTGCGAAGGACTCGGTAGGGTCTTTAAAAAACCTTGTTGACCTCCATAACCGTTCCACAGCAACCATTACCGAAAATCTCGGAAGGACTGCTGCAAACGGGCAAAGGCTGTTGGGCATTCTTGAAGAGCACCCCATCGTCGACACCGCATTCATCGCTGCCCAACTCGATATCGGCAGGAGTACCGCGAGCTCGCTCGTCAAATCATTTGAAGAATTGGGTATCCTCCGTCCGCTCGACGAGTCAAGACAGAGATACCGGCAGTACGGGTATGAAGAGTATCTTTCGATTCTCAGGGAAGACGCCGAGCCGATTAGATAGGCATCGCAGCCCAGGCAAATTAAAGCGATCGCGGATAATCTCCCACTTTGAGCCCGCACACAGGCCAAAACTGGGAGATTATCCACGTTCATTCCTGACTAGTCATTTAAGAACGTCCCCAATGACTACTCCTTCGGAGCAAGACGACGCCGCAGGTAGAGAACGGACAGCGAGCGGGTCGCATTTGAGACAAGGTGACGTGAAACGAAAGGGCGCTGACCTTCTGGTCGCGCCCTTGAAGTTGAACGTCAGATTGTCCAAATGCGGCCCGCGCAGCGTCGAGCCGTTACGCGGGTTGGTAAACCCGCGTAACTACTACTCCCGTGCTCCGTACTGCTCGTAGTAGGCGTCGATGGCGGTCTTGAGCTCGTCATCGATGACAACCTTGCCGTCGATCTCGTGGTTGTAGAGGGTCTCGACGACCTCGGCCATGGAGACGATGCTCGCGACGGGGAAACCGTACTTGGCCTCGATCTCCTTCTGAGCGGTGGTCACACCGCCCTTGCCGACCTCCATGCGGTTGAGGGACACGATGAGGCCCTTGATCTCTACATCGGCAGCAGCCTTGACCTTGGGATAGGTCTCGTCGATGGACTTGCCGCTGGTGGTAACGTCCTCGACCATGACCACGCGGTCGCCGTCCTTGGGCTCATAACCCAGCAGGTCGCCCTTATCGGCACCGTGGTCCTTGGCCTCCTTGCGGTCACAGCAGTACTTGACCTCCTTGCCGTACAGCTCGTGGTAGGCAATGGCGGTAACAACAGCCAGCGGAATACCCTTGTAGGCCGGCCCAAACAGGACGTCAAAGTCGTCGCCAAAGTTATCGTGGATGGCCTGGGCGTAATACTCGCCCAGCTTCTTGAGCTGATAGCCCGTCACGTAAGCGCCGGCGTTCATAAAGAACGGGGACTGACGGCCGCTCTTGAGCGTAAAGCTGCCGAACTTAAGAACGTCGGACTCGACCATAAACTTGATGAACTCTTGCTTGTAAGCCTCCATGCGGGCTCCTCTCGTGATCGCGTACGTGCCTTCCAGTTTAGCGCAGGCGAAGCGTCGATGCGGGCGCGCTTTGGAGCCACGGCATTCTGTAAAGGCTTTGTCAGGGGGAATGGTTTTCCGAACAATGGGGTTGACATGGCAAACCCCCTCATCAAGAATACGGGCGGATTAAAAAGGGTACGAGATACCCAAAGCGCGCTGCGCTCAGCCTTTAGGAGGTGTGCCATGGAAGGCAGTCCTAGTCGAAAAACCTGCATGTCACCCTCGGCACGCCGCGAGGACTCCGCACACGCATAAACGCCACCGGCAGATCGCCAAAACCACCGCAAAGGCGCGCTGCACCCTTTGTGGGCTCAAGAGCTTGACGTGAGCGACATCTAGGTTTTTTGAAGCAAATACGACACGTACGCTAACTCCCCTCAACAAGGAGGACCCTATGCTGATGCTCAAAACCGTCACGGTACTCGAAGCCATCTCCAAGCGCCGCCGCACGGCGCGCCCTGCCGCTCATACCGGCCTATCCAAGAACACCATATTCGCCGCCACCCATAGTGCCGAGGACGCCCTCGTACTGCTTGACGCCACGGCAAACGGCCTCACCGTCGAGCAGGCAACTGAGCGCCTGAACGCCGTCGGCCCCAACACCATCGAGGCAACGACCAAAACGCTCGCCCGCCGCATCGCCGACGCGTTCATCGATCCCTTCGCCGGCATCCTCGCCGCGCTCGCACTGGTCTCGCTCTACATCGACGTGCTCGCCGCACCCGAGCCGCAGCGCGACCCCTCCACGGTCATCGTCATCGGCATCATGCTGCTGGTATCGGGCGGCATGAAGTTTATCCAGGAAGCCCGCAGCGGCAATGCGGCCGAGGCCCTCAAGGACCTGGTCTCCAACACTTGCACCGCCCTGCGCGACGGCGAGCGCATCGAGATCCCCTTCGACGAGCTCGTCCCCGGCGATGTAATCCGTCTCTCTGCCGGCGATATGGTGCCAGCAGACGCCCGCATCATCACCGCGCGCGACCTGTTTGTGATCGAGTCCGCACTCACCGGCGAGAGCGAGGCCGTCGAGAAGACCACCGCCGTCACCGTCGTCGAGGGCGCCGACGGCTCCGCACTGCCACTCTCTGCCTGCAAGAACATCGTCTTTACCGGCACCTCCGTGCAAAACGGCGCCGCCATGGCGCTTGTCGTTGCCACCGGCTCGGACACCTACCTGGGCGGCATCGCCAAGATGCTCAACGGGCGCGGCGAAAAGAGCGCGTTTGACCGCGGCGTCTCGAGCGTCTCCATGCTGCTGGTGCGCCTGATGCTCGTTATGGCGCCGGCCGTCTTTGCCATCAACGCCGCCACCAAGGGCAACGTCATCGACGCGCTGCTGTTCGCCACGAGCGTGGCCGTGGGCATCACGCCGCAGATGCTTCCCGTCATCGTGACCACGAGCCTGTCGCAGGGCGCCAAGGACCTCGCCCGTCGCCAGGTTATCGTCAAGGAGCTGCCGGCGATTCAAAACCTCGGAGCGATGGACGTCCTGTGCTGCGACAAGACCGGCACCCTCACCGAAGACCGCATCGTGCTCGAGCGCTACCTCAACACCGATGGCAACGAGGACGCGCGCGTGCTGCGCCATGCGTTTTTGAACAGCTTCTTCCAGACCGGCCTCAAAAATCTTATCGACCTGGCCGTAATCGACCGTGCCGATGTGACGCCCTCGACCGTCGTGCCCGATTCTATGCTGGGCCAGAGTCTGCGCGACCGCTACACCAAGGTCGACGAGGTTCCCTTCGATTTCTCGCGCCGTCGCCTGAGCGTAGTTGTCGCCGACGCCCAAGGCAAAACCCAGATGGTTACCAAGGGCGCTGCCGAGGAAATGCTCGAGATCTGCTCCTTTGTCGAGATCGATGGCATCGCTCAGCCGCTCACCGACGAGAAGCTCGCCCAGATTCGCAAGCAGATCGCCGGACTTAACGCCGAGGGCCTACGCGTAATTGCCGTGGCGCAGAAGACCAATCCGCGCTGCGTGGGCGAGTTTGGCATCGCCGACGAGTGCGACATGGTGCTGATGGGCTTTTTGGCCTTCCTCGATCCGCCCAAAGCAAGTGCCGCGGGCGCCGTCGCCACCCTCGAGGCCAAGGGCGTGGCGGTCAAGGTCCTAACCGGCGACAACGACCGCGTCGCCGCCACCGTCTGCGAGCAGATTGGTATCGATGCGAGCAACGTCTTGCTCGGCTCCGAGATCGATACGCTCGATGACGCCGAACTTGCCGAGCGCGCCGAGAAAACCCACCTCTTCGCCAAGCTCTCGCCGCTGCAGAAGGCGCGCCTGGTACGTGTCATGCGCGAGATGCTCGGCCACACCGTGGGCTTTATGGGCGACGGCATCAACGACGCCGCCGCCATGCGTGCGAGCGATTGCGGCATCTCGGTCGATTCGGCCGTCGATATTGCCAAGGAATCCGCCGATATCATCTTGCTTCAGAAGGACCTGGGCGTGCTCGAGCGCGGCATCATCGAAGGCCGCCGCACTTACGGCAACCTGCTCAAGTACCTCAAGACCACGGTGAGCTCCAACTTTGGCAATGTGCTGTCCGTGACCGTCGCGAGCCTGTTCTTGCCGTTTTTGCCCATGAGCGCCCTGCAGCTGGTACTGCTGTCGCTGGTCTACGAGATCGTGTGCATCGCACTGCCGTGGGACACCGTCGATGACGCCTGGACTGCCCGCCCGCGTGCCTGGGACGCCGCGTCCATCAAGGGCTTTATGCTCGAGCTGGGCCCCGTGAGCTCGCTGTTTGACATCGTGACCTTCGCCGCGCTCTTCTTTGTCGTGTGCCCCGCCGCCGTGGACGCAAGCTGGTCCGAGCTTGCCGCCGCGGGCGACGTCGCGGGTATGGCGACCTTTGCTGCGCTCTTCCAGAGCGGCTGGTTTGTCGAGTCCATGTGGTCGCAGACACTCGTGGTCCACATGTTGCGCTCCCCGCATCTGCCGAGCCCGCGCGACCACGCCGCGCCCGCATTGTGCGTTCTTACCGTGCTGGGCCTGGCGCTCGTCACCTGGCTGCCGGCAAGCCCCATCGCCGATGCGCTCGGCCTCATGCCGCTGCCCACGAGCTTTTTTGGGCTGCTCATTGACATCGTTACCGCCTATATCGCGCTCACCCAGCTGGCAAAGCGCCGCTACATTGCCCGCCACGGCGAGCTGCTGTAGCAAGTAGACGGAAAACACCCTGCCAGCTGCCGTTGCCACTACCACAGCTGCCAACGCCGCTGCCGTTGCCTCTGCCGCCGCCGCAGTCTATCCCCCCAGCAGTTGCGGTGAAATAGTTCCTGTTTAAAGCCCCGTGACTTTAATTTAGGGACTATTCCACCGCGACTTATTGGGAGATTAGCTAGTCCTTGGGTGTCCAGGACCAGAAGAAGTTGATGAGGGCCACGCGCGAGGCGGTGCCGGTCTTTTTGTTGATCGAGGAAATGTGACGATAGAGCGTGGAGCGCGAAAGGAAAAGCGTTGTGGCGATGTCCTGAACGCTCTGGTCCGAAACGACCAAGACCTCAAGAATATCGCGCTCGCGCCTTGTAAGCCCAAAGGTGACGACGAAGGCATCGAGGCGTTCATCGGACGTGGGCTCCGCTGCCTCCACGGGCTCGGGGTCGGAGCATGTGGGCGCAAGATCCCCACCAAGATCGTCGGTGGCAAGCGGCAGTCCGTCCCGCATCGCGGCATCATCGGCTCGTTGCCCCAACTGCCCCAGCAGCGTAATCGCAATGCCCACAAACATCACGAGCGCCGCACCGACCGCAGCCAGCACATTTTGACTCGAGATAATCGCCACTGCCGGCGCCGTCACGAACATCGAGCACACGTTGTTGACGACGCGACCCATGCACGGCCAAAAATATGACCAGCGCGCATAGAGCGAGACGGCGGCATATTTTGTGGTAAAGAACACCACGAAAAAGCCCGAGCCCAGATAAAAGATGATCGTGGCAGCAAGCTCGTTGCCGCCATTGCCATCGACGATGAGCACAAAGAACGAAAGCGTGGACAGTATGGCGGCACATGTCATGCCGATATTCATATACGAGCGGCCGTGCAGGTCAAATAGTGCGCCAGCGACCAACGAGCTCACGACAAGCAGCAGGCGCGGCCAATCGCCCAAATCGACGGTTCCGACAGCATGCAGGGTCGTGAAGCCCGCGTTGAGAGCGGCGAATACGCTGGAAAGATACGCCGTCGCCACGGTCAGGCGAACTACGGCGCGACGGAATGCCGCCTTTGCCTCGGGATCGTCATGACTCGTCATGACACTGGCGCCATATTCCAGAGCATCTACCGAAAGCCCGGCAGCACTGGGTTCAAAGCTGGGATCGAACTCGTCGCGCAGCTTGGCGCGTCGGGCACCGTGGAGCAACGCCACCTGCGCGATCGCACAGACGACCAGAACAGCCTGCTGAGGAATGCCGACAGGCATCACCATGTGGTTGAGAACCTGCACCAGAACGCCCATGGCGTAAGAAAGTGCGGCGGCGCGCGCCAAGCAGGGCGTTCGCGCAAAGCGCCTCGCAAAATTTGCATGAGCAGTCGATCCGCAGTAGCCCAGCGCGCAGCACGCCACCAAACCGCCGGCAATTACCACCTCAACCTGAACCGCCATAATCAACAGCAGCAATGCCGCCACCAGCAAAACGCCCGTGACGTCACTCGTTGCGTCGATAGCATGGGGACGGCGATAGTACAGAATGGGACGCACAAAGAAGCCAATCACGCTCGCGCCGATGACAAGGCTCTCATAAATAACGACCTCGTTCGGAGACACGAACTCGGCCATGCGCACATCAAAAAGATACTCGCACGCCAAAAACGTGAAGAAGAACAGCGCCAGGCATATAATCTCCCGAATGCCCCGACGCAAATATGCGGTTGTGTCTCCCATGCCCCTCATGGTTAACCCCCAGTCGCTCAATTGTCTGGAAATCTATTTTAACAAAGAACCAGTCTCAATATCGAAGCCAAGCTCGAAATGCTGCCAATTCGACCCCAGCCGTCCACATCACGCCGCGATTTTGAGCCGCATGGACCAGAAGGGACGCGCGCGATCTCTAGCTCGGCCAGGAGTGTCCCCAACTACCACTCATTTAAGTACGTCCATTACAGTCGAAATTGTCAGCCCGGGACCGTCTCGGGCTACGATTGAGGCGCGCCCAGAACGGGCCGCCGACCGGGCGCCCGCGCACGGCCGAACGTCCCTGCCCCCGAGAGGGCCCGTTGGGTGCTGCCGGCGCGGGGCGCGCCGCCCCCGACGGCTGATAGGAAAGTGCCGGGCAGGCGCCGCGGCTGGTAATGTGAGTGCCGAGGGGGAGGCCATCCGGTCGAACGACTACCGGAAGGATACCACCGTGAAAGCGCCATCGACCAGGCCCGCGGCCGTGCTCGGCCTAGACGTCGGCAAGTCCTCCCACTGGGCCTGCCTGATCGACCGCGACGGGGAGGTGCTGTCCAGCGCCCCCGTCCGCAACAGGGAGGCCGAGCTCGACGCGCTGTTCGCCTCCGCGCCCGCCGGCACGCTCGTCGTCGTCGACCAGTTCCGCAACATAGGGTCCCTCGCCGTGAGGCGGGCCCGCGCCGCGGGGCTCGGGGTCGCCTACCTGCCCGGCCTCGCCGCCAGCCGCGCCGCCGGGCTGTTCGCCGGCGAGGCCAAGACCGACGAGCGCGACGCCGCGGTGATCGCGCGGACCGCCCTGGGCGTGCCGGACTCCCTGTCGGGGGTCCCGGGCCGCGGCGAGGCCCTCGAGGCCGCCCGCGCCCTCTCGTCGCAGCGCGACCACGTCGTCGCCTGCGCGACCAGGGACAAGAACCGCCTGCGCGCGGTGCTGCTCGAGTCCTGCCCGGCCCTCGAGGCCGCGGTCGACCTGTCGGACCGGCGGTGGCTGGAGCTGCTCGCCGGGTTCGGCGGGGCGTGGGGGATCGCCCGCTCCGGGGCCGAGGGCCCGCGGGCCGAGGCCGCCGGGGAGGCCGCGGCCGCCTCCACCGCGCCCCCGCCGGCGCTCGTCGAGGCCGAGAACAGGCAGGTCAGGTTCCTGGCCGCCCGGATATCGGAGGCCCTCGACGAGGCCGGGGCCCTCGAGGCCGAGACGGCGGCGCTGCTCGAGGGCGACGAGACCTACGCGTGCCTGCTCACCGTGCCCGGCATCGGCCCGAGGACCGCGGCGCAGCTCGCGGTGTCGGTCGACATCGGGAGGTTCCCGGACCACGACCACCTGGCCTCGTACTGCGGCATAGCCCCGAGGGTGAGGAGCTCCGGCACGTCGGTGAGGTCGGTCAGGGCGTCCAGGCGCGGCGACGCGAGGCTCAAGTCCCTGCTGATCTTCTCGTGCAACAGCCTGGTCAGGTCGTCGGGGCGCTACGGCGAGTACTACCGGGCCTGCAGGGCGCGGGGCATGGGGCACGGGCGGGCGCTCAAGGCCGTCGCGAGGAAGCGGCTCAGGGCGATATACGCCGTGATGCGCGACCGGGTGCCCTACCGGGAGTAGCCCCGACGGTTGACAAAACTATAGGAACACCCAATGAGTGGCCGAAGAACGTCCCCAACGACTAGTCAAAATGGGCCATGTGTCCCAGTTGTGGAGACTCCTTGAGCCGTCTGGGTATCGCGAAGGATCGCGCACTCCCCCATCATCAAAAGTGACACACGCTACCAGTTGATGGGAGGCAGCCATGGGCTTCTTTGACAAGATGTTCGAGAAGAAAGAGTGCGCGATTTGCGGTACCGAGCTGGGACTTCTAGGTAAGACAAAAATCAATGAAGGCTACCTGTGCAAAGAGTGCGCCGGCAAGCTCTCCCCCTACTTTCACGGCTATCGCTCCAGCACCGCGGACGATATCCGTGAGCAACTCGCCTACCGCGAGGCCAACGCCGAGCGCCTGTCTTCGTTCAACCCCACGCGCACGCTTTCTGCCGGGCGCACCAATATTATGCTCGATGAGGACGCGGGCCTGCTGATCATCACTTCGCAGAGCCGCTGGCGCGACGCCAATCCCGACATCATCGAGTTCTCGCAGGTACTCGGCTGCGATATGGATATCGACGAGCAGCGCACCGAGATCTATCGCGAGACCAAGGACGGCGAGCGCGAGAGCTACAACCCGCCGCGCTACGACCTGGATTACGACTTTAACCTGACCATTCACGTCAACACGCCGTACTTTACCGAGATCAACCTGCGCGTGAACGACTCCACCATCGATCAGCGCGGTTCCATCGAATACCGCGAGGCCAAGCGCCAGGCAACCGAAGTTCGCGACGCCTTGGTGCAGCTGCGTCAGGAAACGCGCGACAGTGTCGTGGCCGCCAAGGCTCCCAAGACCGCGGTCATCTGCCCCTTCTGCGGAGCCACCACCATTCCCGATGCCAGTGGGCGCTGCGAATACTGCGGCGGCGCCATCGGCGCATAGCCTCCGGCAGCGAAAGGACCGATCATGGCCTTCGAGAGCGTCAACTATCAGTGCCCCGCGTGTGGCGGCCCCCTGCATTTTGCCAGTGCCGAGCAAAAGCTCGTCTGCGACTACTGCGATTCGCGTTTTGAAGTCGAAGAGGTCGAGGCCCTCTATCGCGAGCGCCAGGACAAGGCAGACGCCAAAGCCGACGCCGCAGCGGCGGCACCCAAGCCCGCGACCGACGCTGCGGTGCAGGAGCTCGCCCAAAACGCCGGCTATATCTGCTCGTCGTGCGGCGCCGAGCTAATCTCGGATGGCACCGTCGCCGTTACCACCTGCCCGTACTGCGGCAACCCCGCCGTGGCACCCGGTCAGCTCTCGGGCGACTTCTCACCCGACCTGGTGATTCCGTTTAAGCTCGGCCGCGACGACGTTATGGCCGCGCTCAAAGAGCACTACAAGGGCAAGATCCTGCTGCCCAAGAGCTTTGTCACCGGCAACCACATCGACGAAGTCCAAGGCGTCTACGTGCCGTTTTGGCTTTACGGCGCCCGCGTGGACGGCGAAGTGTACTTTGATGCGACCAACGAGACCGTGACCGAGGAATCCGACCGCACCGTCACGACCACCGACCACTACGACGCCTACCGTAAGGGCAATATCTCGTTTGAGCGCGTGCCCGTCGACGGATCGTCCAAGATGCCCGACGGCCATATGGACGCCATCGAGCCGTTTGACTACGACGCGCTGCGCCCGTTCTCGGTCGCCTATATGCCCGGCTACATCGCCAACCGCTATGACGAGGATTGCGAAACCTGCAAGGCGCGCGCCGAGCGCCGCATGGAGGAGAGCACGATCTCAGCCCTGCGCGAGACCGTCGTCGGCGAGTACGACGACGCCACGGTCGAAAGCAAGCAGCTCGACTACACCTGGGAAGAAAACGATTATGCTCTGTTCCCCGTGTGGATGCTCTCTACCTCGTGGAACGGCAAGAGTTACCTGTTTGCCATGAACGGCCAAACCGGCCGCATGGTCGGCGAGCTTCCCTGCTCCAAGCCCAAGCTCGCTATCGCCTCGGTGCTGTTCTTTGCGATCGGATTTGTCCTTTCCCAGATTCTCTTTATGGGCGAGAACGCCTTCGATCCGGATTACCTCACCTTTGATGTCGAGGGCATCCTCATCAACATCGTCGCGCCGCTGATCATCGTGATCATCGCAGACGTGCTGCTGGTAGGCCAGCTCAAGACGGCCAACGAGGCCACCCACGCCGACTGCTACTGCGGCGAGCTCGACCTGACCGAGAAGCACGACACCTTCAGCCACACCGAGACCACCGTTGTCATGAAGGACAACAAGGACGATTAGCCATTCTGACCAATACCACCCGGCCTTTGACGAGAAAGGAAGATCACCATGGGACTCTTGAAAGCTGGATTGGGTGCTGCCGGCGGCGTCATGGCCGACCAGTGGAAGGAATTTATCTATTGCGAATCGATGCCCGCTGACGTCTTGGCCTGCAAGGGCAGCAAGCGCACCGGCGGCCGCAGCTCCAACACGCGCGGCGAGGACAACGTCATCTCCAACGGCTCCGTCATCGCCGTCAACGACGGCCAGGGCATGCTCGTGGTGCAAAACGGCAAGATCATCGAGGTCGCGCTGGAGCCCGGCGAGTTCGTCTTTGACACCGGCAGCGAGCCGAGCGTCTTTAGCGGCAACCTGGGCGACTCCATCAAGGAGACGTTCGCCAATATCGGCAGCCGCTTTACCTTTGGCGGCGACGCAGGCAAGGACCAGCGCGTCTACTTCATCAACACCAAGGAGATCATCGGTAACAAGTACGGCACCGCCTCGCCCGTGCCTTTCCGCGTGGTCGATAACAACATTGGCCTGGACGTCGACATCTCCGTTCGCTGCAACGGCGAGTATTCGTACCGCATCACCAACCCGCTGCTGTTCTACACCAACGTGTGCGGCAACGTGACCGATAGCTACACGCGCGATAAGATCGACAGCCAGCTTAAGTCCGAGCTGCTCACCGCCCTGCAGCCCGCCTTTGCCAAGATCTCGGAAATGGGCATTCGCTACAGCGCCATCCCCGGTCACACCACCGAGCTCGCCCGCGCGCTCAACGAGGTCCTCTCGGCCGACTGGCGCGACCTGCGCGGTGTCGAGATCGTGAGCTTTGGCGTCAACTCCATCGCCGCTTCGCAAGAAGACGAGCAGATGATCAAGGACCTGCAGAAGGCCGCGGTCATGCGCGATCCCACCATGGCGGCCGCCAACATCGCCAGCGCCCAGAGCGATGCGATGCGCGCGGCAGCCGCCAACCCCAACGGCGCGACGGCCGGCTTTATGGGCATGGGCATGGCAGGTGGCATGGGCGGCATGAATGCCAGTCAGCTGTTCGCCGCCGGCCAGGCACAGCAGCAGGCTGCCCCGCAGCCGGCTCCGGCTTCCACCCCCGCACCGGCACCCGCTGCCGCACCTGCGGCCGGCGCATGGACCTGCAGCTGTGGCGCCACCAACACCGGCAAGTTCTGCTCCGAGTGCGGCAGCCCCGCACCCGCCCCGGCACCGGCCAAGTGGTTCTGCCCCAACTGCGGTAGCGAAAACGGCGGCAAGTTCTGCAGCAACTGCGGAACACCCAGGCCCTAGCCCCTTTATCTGGTAATTGGCGGGGGTTCCGCCACCCCCGCATTTGCTTCTATGGGTTTCGTTCGATAAAGGAGGACACCATGAAGACAACGTTCAAAAAGTCCGTACTCGCATTCCTGACATGCGTCCTGGCGCTCGCCTTTGCCCTGACGGGCTGCAGCGGCGGCGGCAAGGACCCCAAGGCCAACTTCGTCGGCAGCTGGCAGTACTCGGGTGGAACCTTGGACGGCGAAGAGCTCACCGATGAGTACATGGATATGCTCAAGGAGTGGGGCCTCAACTGTATCCTGATCCTCGACGAAGACGGCACGGGCGTCCTCGACATGTTCCTTGAGGTCGCCGACCTGAAATGGGAGGCCAAGGACGCCACCACCGTAACGATTACCGCCGAAGATGAGTCGCACGACCTGAAGCTCAAGGACGACAAGCTCGTCCTCGAGGTGGAAGGCGACAAGATTATCTTTACGAAGTCCGACAAGGATCTGTCCGGTACGGTGAAGAAGGATCGCGAGAACGCCGAGAAGGAAGAAGAGATCGATGAGGCCGTCGAAGACGACGACGTCCAGAGCATCGAAATCTCCCCCGCCGTCACCGTCGCCGATGACGACCTGTGCACCATCACCATCACCGAGAAGTTCAAGGACGACTGGGGCGACATCGGATTTGTCGTCAACATCACCAACAAGAGCGACAAGGACCTGACCTTCTACGCTCCTTCCGGCAAGACCAACGTCAACGGCACCATGAAGGAACCCTGGTTCTCGGCTCACCTGATGCCCGGCACCAACGCCACCGAGGAATTCACGTTCTCGAACGGCACGCTCGATAACCTTGACGACCTCGTCAATACGACCATCGGCATCGACGCCTACCTGACCGATTCCTACGAGGACGTCGCCTCTTACAGCGCAACCATCGCGTAGCGGTACGTAACATCAGCCGCGGATTGGCGGACACATCCGCGCACATGTCAGGCGGGGCCGCAGGAGATAATCCTGCGGCCCCGCCGCCTTGCGCCGACAGCACCGCCCACACAAGCAAACCGCCCGCCGTCTTTAGATGCGAAACGACGGGCGGTCTATCTTTACAGCGCCGGAACACGGGTGAGCGCACCGACTACAGGCGCTCCATATTGGGGACGATGCTGCCTTCGGTCACCGCATGCACGGCCAGGCGCATGATGTTGTCGTAGCCGGTCTTGCTCAGGATCTCCGAGATGCGACGCTTGATGGTACCCTCACTCATAAACAGCTCGGCCGCAATCTCGCGACGACTCTTGCCCTCGCAGGCAAGGCGCAAAATTGATAGCTCCACATCGTCGAGTGCCGCCGTACCCGAAAAAATGCTCTCGGGCGGCTTGGGAAACGTGCAATAGCCCGCCAGCGTGGAGCGCATCACGGCGAACAGCTCGTCGATACCGACGTTCTTGTACACAAAGCTATCGACGCCCGCCTCGCGAGCCTGATCGACAAAGGTGATCTCGGGCATGCCGGTCATGATAATGATGCGGCACTCGGGCAGCTGCTCCTTGATGCGCGCCGCCGCCACGATGCCGTTTGAATCGTGTTCGGTGCACACGTCCATCAGTATCATGTCCGGGCGCTCCTTGAGCGCGGCACCCAAGGCCTCGGAGGCATCGGCGATGGCGGAAACAACGGTCATATCGGGCTGGTCGCCAACGGAGCGCGCCAGGCTTTCGCGCAGGATGGCCTGGTCTTCGACTATAAGGACGCGGATCATGAACTTCTCCTTTGGACCGTGGCGTTGGAGCTCAGCGGGATGGACGCCGCAAGCGTAAAGGGCTGGGCAGTATGGACCTCTAGGCTGCCACCCAGATCTTGCGCGACATGCCTCATACCTGGGATACCCGTTCCCTCGCGATACGATACGGGGGCCGGGGACCCGTCGTTAGAAATCGTCATGTGCGCGATGCCGTCAGCATCCGCCCCCTCCTGCCACAGGCGCACATGGACCCGATGCGCTTGCGCATGCTTGGTGGCATTGGTCGAGGCCTCGCGAATAATCTGCAAAAATGCGGCGGCGACACGCGCGTCCTCAGGCAGCGCACCCTCAACATCGATCTGCACACTCACCAGGCCAAAAGCATGGACGATATCACCCAGCTGCTCTGCAGGCTCGCTGGCACCGCCACTGCGCAAATCGGCGGCAATTGAGCGCAGCAACGGGTCAATCTGCTCGAGCGACTCGTCGTCCAGGCGCCCCTCCTCCAAATAGCGATGGAGAATGGACAGGCGCTGCCCGATCACATCGTGAACGCGGGCGCGCATACGTAGGTAGGCCGCATTGTCGGCAACCTTTTTAACTTCTTCGATCTGGGACTGGAGCTCTTGGCCCGCAAGCTCAAGCAGGTGGTTTGCTTGCGCCAAGCGGTCGTAGGCGTGTGCGTATTCCGTCACGTCCAGTCCGATAATGCGCTCAAAGAGGCGGCCCGAAACCATAACCTCGTCGTGCACAAATAGGCGAATCTCGGCGGGAGAAATCTCAATCACCGCGCGAGCATCACCAAAACGGTCCAAGTTAATCCGAACACGGTTCCTACTGCTTTCGGGCATTTGCATGCTAAGTTTGCGCAAGTCGTTCCATGTGTCGCTCATGTCACCTAGATCGGTGGGCATATGAAGTTCCACCAGGTTTTTGCGCATGCAGCGGTTCATGAGCAGCGGACGGCCCCTCGGGTCCAGATACAGGATGCCCACGGGAATCACGTTGATGGTCTCGATCGTCGAGAACGCGATGATATCCTCCTGGCGGTTACGGACGTCCATCAAGAGCGCCGCGATGGAACGGAACAGGAAGAACGCTCCCTCTGCGATAAGGACAACGGTCCACGCCGAGCCCATGGCAAAAACCACCGGCGGTGTAACGGTGACAACAAGCAGCAGCTCGACCAGCATGACGGGGCGACGATAGTGCACCATAAGCACCACGCCATAGGCAAAGATTGCGGCATTGAGCCACAGCACTCCGCCCATTGCCCTGGCGCAAACGTCAAGCGGCGCCACCAGATACGAGCCAGACGACGCGAACAGGATAAGCGCCGAAACCACCAGGTGAAGCACGAGGCTCGCCTCGTAGGCGCAAATCACCTTACGGTTATAGGACGAGCGGCGCGATGCGATGAGCGGGACGTGGATCGTCTGCAGACACGCAGCCAGGGCAAAGACAACATCGAGCGCAACGATTTGGGGAAGAATGAGCGAAATCTGCATCGTCACTCACCCGCCCTCGGCATCAAGACGATCATGCGCAGCTGGCCGGGCTCGCCCTCAAGGCGGTATGCCACGTTGCGCCCTTGCAAAGCGCTTTCGAGCTCTTGCGCAGCGGGTGTCTGCGAAAGATCCTCCTCGTCGTTGGAGAAAAGCGTGGCACGCAACTCGACGCTGCACCGATCAGGGTCACTCAGGTGATACATAAGCGCCGGATGATCGGTGGTGTAGGCAAAAAACGCAAAGTCATACACGCAGTCGTACAGGGCGCTTACCGTACTGGCGTGCATCGGGCGCCGTATGGCGATAATCGAGGCGCAATCGATATCGATGGTGCGCAGGTCGCTTGCGAGCTCGTTGGCAATGAGCTGAATACGGTCGCGGTCAAAACCGCTCTCCCCGTGCTGCGCCAACGTGAGCGACCCCTTGCGCTTGCAATAGGCGACGAGCATCTTGGCGCGCTGCAGCATGCGGTAGCGCTCGTGCGAAGATACTTCATCGGTCAACGGCGGCAGCGAGCTCAGCAGGTCGTACATCCCTTCGAGTGCGCGGGCAAGCGCCTGGTCCACGTCTTGGACCAGCAAGGTCTCGGCCTCTTGATCTGCCAAATGCGTCTTAAGGTCGTAGTCGGCGGCGAGTAGCTCGTTTTGACGCTGCAGCTCCATGCGACGATGTGCCAGTTCACGGTTAAGCTCGTTGAGCTCCGACACGTCTTGGGCAAGCAGGGCCGATCCGCCCAGCAGTGGAAAGGCACGGTACATCACATCGGGATCGGACGCCACGGCAAAGGCATGGGCGCGGCTGTGCTCCTGGGTCCGCAACTCCTCACGCACGCCTACCGGCATTGGCTTTGACACCGGCGTGGCATAGACCTCCTGCAGGTCGCGCGTTAGAACTTTGAGGTCGAGCGGCAAGGTGTCGAAGATGCCGGCGATGTCGTGATACGACGGAATGACACCGCAATCGAGACAGATTTCCATCGCCACCACGCACAGGATGCAATAGACGAGCGAAAAATTGAGCCTCCATGCCCAGGGCACACGCAACGCATACGAGATGGCAAAGAATGCGCCACCCAGCAGTACGAGCGCCGCCGTGCCCGAGAAACGCTGGATGCGAAAGGACGAGGACCGACCAACCAGGATAAAAAAGGCCACGAAGTCAAAGGCCGTCCACACGAGGACGGCGAAATAACCCCAGCCGTACGTGTAATCGTTGCTCCAGGTGTCGCTTGTACGGTCAAAGTGGAAGACCTGCTGGTGAAAATCGTTGGTGAGCACAAATCCGATAAGCAGGATGGCCGCAATCCACAGCGCAGCGCAGTAGCGGCGACCCAGGCGGTGTTGCTCCAGGCCCGCAAGGCGCAGGCCGCAGAGCTGATAGAGCAGCGGAATAAGCGTCATGGGCACGTAGTACAGGTACCACAGCACGGTGGCATAGAACGGCGTGAATGACTTGTACTTGAGAATGACTTCGATCATCCACAGGGTGCAGATGGTGGCGACGGCAACAAGGCGGCGGCGCAACACATAGTCCAAACAGCGCAGATAGACCGATACGCCCCAGATCGAAAATACAATTGCGGCGACAAGCAGCGGCAGAGAGCTCGAATGGACGAGCGCATCCACGACCTCTTCGGACACCTCGCTATAGGCGGGCACGGCGTTAGAAAGTTTGGGGTCGAAGGCGAACAGCGCCGGCAAGACTGCCAAAAGCATGAGGAACAGCGCGGTGATGGCGCCGGCGATAGCAAAGACGCGGTGACGGTACACCTGATGTGTTATGCCAACAAGGAATCGCGGCATGGCGAAGAGCCTGCCACCCCTGGGATCCGCAACCGGCGCGGTCCGGGCGGCCGCGTGGCCGATATGTCGCTCGCGGGTACCCATAGTCCCTTTAGTGTACCGACAGATGGGCCGAAAAAGCGGGCCGCATGTCCCAAAATCCGCAGACGGCAAGGCGCCCGGCGAGCACATACTCGCCGGGCGCCTTGGTTAGGAGGCTATGAAGTTGAGTGTCTCAGCTTCCTTAGGAAAGGTCCTCACCATTAGAAGCAATAACCTTCTTGTACCAGTCGAAGCTCTTCTTCTTGGAGCGCTTGAGGGTGCCGTTGCCTGCATCGTCGCGATCGACGTAGATAAAGCCGTAGCGCTTGGACATCTCGCCCGTGCCGGCAGACACCAGGTCGATCGGGCCCCAGGTGGTGTAGCCCAGCAGGTCAACGCCGTCCTCGGTCACCGCGTCGCGCATCGCGGCGATGTGCTGGCGCAGATAGTCGATACGGTAGTCGTCGTTGATGGAGCCATCCTCCTCGACAACATCCTTGGCGCCCAGACCGTTCTCGACCACAAACAGCGGCTTCTGATAACGGTCGTACAGGTCGTTAAGGGTGATGCGGAAGCCCAGCGGATCGATGGCCCAGCCCCACTGGCTCTCCTGCAGGTAGGGATTCTTGGCACCGGCAAAGGCGTTGCCCTGGGTGCGCTCGACATCGGGGTTATCGGCACTGGCGGAGCAACGGGTGCTGTAATAGCTAAAGCTGATGAAGTCGACGGTGTTAGCGGCCAGGATCTCGCGGTCCTCGTCGGTCATGCCCACATCGATGCCTAGACGCTCGAGCTTCTTGACGGCATAGGCCGGATAGTAGCCGCGGCTCTGGACGTCGACGAAGAAGTAGTTGTCCTGGTTATCGAGCTGCGCCTGGCGTACATCGCCCGGACGGCAGCTGTAGGGGTAGTAGCTACCTGCGGCGAGCATGCAGCCGATCTTGATCTCGGGGTCGATCTCGTGAGCAATCTTGGTTGCCCAAGCGCTGGCGACGAGCTCGTTGTGGGCGGCCAGGTACTCGACGGCCTCCTTGTTCTCGCCCTCCTCAAAGACCAGGCCGGCACCCATAAACGGCAGGTGCAAGATCATATTGATCTCGTTAAAGGTGAGCCAGTACTTCACCAGGCCCTTGTAGCGGGTAAAGATCGTGGTCGCGAGATTCTTGTAGAAGTCGATGAGCTTGCGGTTGCGCCAGCCGCCGTACTCCTTGATGAGATGAATCGGGCAGTCGAAGTGCGTGATAGTCACGAGCGGCTCGATGCCGTGCGCCTGGCACTCGCGGAACACATCCTCGTAGAAGGCCAGGCCAGCCTCGTTGGGCTCGGTCTCGTCGCCGTTGGGGAAGATGCGGGTCCAAGCCAGGCTCATACGGAAGGTCTTAAAGCCCATCTCGGCAAAGAGAGCGATGTCCTCCTTGTAATGGTGGTAGAAATCGATGCCGGTCTGCGCGGGATAGTAATAGCCGTCCTCGAAGTCGAGCATCTTACGCTGGCCGGAGACCACCGCATAGCGCTCGGGGCCGTGCGGAGCCACGTCCACGTTGGCAAGGCCGCGGCCGTCCACGTTATAGGCGCCCTCGCACTGGTTGGCAGCCGTCGCGCCGCCCCACAGGAAGTCATTACGGAAAGCCATGCATCAATCCTTTCGCACGCTGTTGTCATAAGCTCAGTATCCCTGCAAACGGGGTACCGCTCAACGGCAACGGCGCAGGCCGATACTTCTTTTCGCGCGCAGGTGCCCGGCAGCCGCCCCGTCTGACACTTTTTGATACCCGCCTGTCCAAGCCGCCACAAAGGGGACAGGCACCTTTGTGGTGGCTTGGGCCCGGTTTGTCTCAATCTGTAACAGTTAGACAGCCAAAATCGGGCCTGGTGTTACAGATTGAGATTGTTCGGCCTGTCCCCTGCAGTTTGTCTAAATCTGTAACAGGTAGAGACGATCTAGCCCGCTAGGTGTTACGAATTGAGGCGGAAGATTCTAGTCGCAGGCGATGTCGAGGTTCTTGCCGGTGAGGCCTACATAACCGCTTTCGCTCAGCAACTCATTTGACTGAATAGGGAAAAAAGGAAAAAATAGGAAAAAAAGGAAAGGAGACTCATGACTGAAACCATCTTCTCCCCCTCATTTGGAAATCGCCCGTCCTATCTGGTGGGGCGCGGGAGCGTGATTTCGACATTCATCTCCGGCCTTGAGCAGGAGCCGGGCAATCGAGACCGAGCCATGCTCATGCTCGGCCAGCGAGGCAGCGGCAAAACGGTTCTCCTGTGGGAACTTGCCGATCGCGCCCGCAAGCTCGGCTTCGTTGTTGCCACACCCACCGTAGCCTCCGAGGATATGCTCGAGCGCATTGTTGAGAAGATCCAGGAAGCAGGCGAGCCTTACGTCAATAAACGCCGCCTTCCCAAACTCACGAGCGGCAGTCTAAGTGTTTTTGGGTTCTCGGCAGGCCTCGAGTTCACACGAGACGTGCAGGAGACCAAGAGCTTTCAGTTCAAACTCACCCAGCTCGCGCGCAAACTGACCGAGCAGGGACACGGCATCCTCATCCTCATCGACGAGCTCCAAGCAAATTCACCCGAGATCAGACAGCTCGTCACCGCCTATCAAGAGTTGGTCGGCGAACGGCTCAACGTCGCGCTCGTCATGGCGGGCCTCCCGGGAGCAGTCTCCGCGACACTCAACGACCGCGTACTGACATTTCTCAACCGCGCACGCAAAGTCACGCTCGAACCGCTTTCAGTCGGAGATGTCGATGCATATTATCAGCGGGCTTTCGAAGAACTCGACCTTGATATTCCAGGCGATCTTCGCCTCTGTGCCGCTCGTGCAACCCAAGGTTCGCCCTATATGCTGCAGCTCATCGGCTACAACATCGCCAATCGCTGCCAGGCAGGAGAATACGTAACGCCAGAGCAAGTCAACGGAGCTATCGAAGCGTCAAAGGCCGATTTCGAAAACGATGTTTGTGAAACGACGCTCGCCGCGCTATCGGACCAAGACGTCGCGTTTCTCGACGCAATGACTGATGACAAAGACGGCGTGTCGCGCATCTCCAATGTGGCCGAGCGCATGTCAGTCACACCCGACTATGCGCAAAAGTATCGCCGACGCCTCATCGACGCCGGCGTTATCGAACAGGCACGCCGCGGTTACGTGCGTTTCGCTGTTCCATATATGGCTGACTACCTGCGCAGTCAGCTCTAGGCAGCCACCACGATGAGGACAGGCGCCTTTGTGACGGATTGGGCCCGTTTGTCTCGATCTGTAACAGGTAGAGACGATTTAGCCCGCTAGATGTTACAGATCGAGAAAGAAGGCTCTAGTCCACGGTGATGTCGAGGTTCTTGCCGATGAGGCCTACGTAGCCGCCTTCGGCTGCCTTGGGGCTGTCGGCGTGGCAGAGGACCCACTTGTCGGCCTTCCAGTAGCAGTAGCTATCGCCGGCCGCGGGCATGTCGGATGCAGCCTCGGGGCGTGGGCCGTTGGTGCCCGCCGGCAGCGCCACCATCACCTGGAAGCCGCCGTCGTCGACCATGCAGGGCGTGTAGTGCAGCGTAGTGTTGAAGACCTCGACAACCGTACCCGCCGGCACGCGGAACGCCTTGACGCACGCGGTGTCGAGCTTGCCGTCCTCGATCTCCCAGCGATGCGCCACAAGCAGGATAAAGTCGCGAGCGCCCAGGTTGAATTCGCTGGCGCGATGATACTCCAGGCAGTTAAGTCGTGTATTGTGGCCGTTGCACCAGCCCAGCTGGAAGGGACGACCGCCAAACATGAGAAAGCCCAGTTTATCGGCATCCTTGACGCCCTCGAGCTCCGGCGCACTTGCTACGTACTTGCTGCCCTCGGGAATGGGCGTGGCAGAAAGCGCCTCGAGCACGGGCGACGTGAGCTCGGACGGAACGTCATCCCAAACGTTGCCATAGGGCTTGAACTCGGGATCATTGACAGAGTAGATATGCATGTTCACTCCTGTTCGTAAATGTGACTATACGAACATTCTAGAACAAACATGAGCGATTTTGAACGCTCGTCCCGACCAATAAACAAAAAGGCGCCCCCGCATAAGCGAAGGCGTCCAATGCGCGCGTTTTGGACGATAAAGCCCTTAAGCCTGCTGATAGTGCAGGTGCTTCTCATCGATATCGGCCAGGTCACGGTCGAGATAGCGGCGTGCGAGCCAGTTTGCCATGGGGAGGTTTTGGTCCAGGTAGTTGCCGCACTCCTCGGGAGCGGCACCGGGGACATCGCCCTCAAAGCCGGCGACAAACTCGAACAGCTCACGCACGAGCGGCAGAATCTCCTCGCTCGTCACCTCGCCAAACACGACGAGGTAAAAGCCCGTGCGGCAGCCCATGGGCCCAAAGTAGACAATACGGCTCGACCACTCGGCATGATTGCGAAGGAACGTCGCGCCCAGGTGCTCAATGGTGTGGCACTCGGCGGTGTTCATGACCGGCACCTTGTTGGGCGTGGTCAGGCGCAGGTCAAACGTGGTGACGGCAGCACCGGTTGCCGGATCGCGGTCGATGCGGCTCACATACACGCCGGGCTCAAGCAGCAGATGGTCAACGGAAAAGCTCGCAATGCGCTCCATAGCAGATCCTCTCGGTAGTCAATTTGGGACGGGGCTCTTTTAGCTGGTTCGAATGGTCGCACCAATCATACCAGTCAAAAAAGCCCCGTCCCAAATTGACTACCTGGGACGAGGACCAATGATTTTTTAAGGCTCTGTTAGACCAGGATTGACATGCCGACCTGCCGGCTAACTCGCCGTCT